>Ga0153956_1000033_pt1 | contig 201665 bp, 169 predicted proteins | sample TSFL040MetaG_FD_104704 | JGI IMG/M metagenome (GOLD analysis project Ga0153956, IMG submission 104704) | Attine ant fungus gardens microbial communities from Florida, USA - TSFL040 MetaG | ecosystem: Host-associated > Fungi > Mycelium > Unclassified | place: USA: Florida, Wekiwa Springs... | reverse complement strand
GGTTGAAGTTCTGCCCAATGGCATGTTGCTGATTCAGGCAGCACGCCAGGTGGAGTTCAGTCAGCAGACGCAGACTGTCGTGATGCGCGGGCTCATTCGTCCGGAAGATATTACGCAGTCCAACCGTGTGCTCTCTACGTCGATCAGCGATCTGACACTTGAAGTACGCGGGCAGGGAATCGTGACCGATTACACCCGCCGCCCGAACCTGCTTGTACGCCTGTTGCAGCACGCATTGATTTTCTAAAGATTTTTAAAAGATGGAAGGACTCCAGGATGCTGGCCATTCGAAATCTATCCCGCATGTTCTGCTACGTTGCCGGCGCGCTCCTGTTGCTGCTGGCGCAGCGCATGCTTATGGCCGAGCCGCAACCCACAGGTGTGCAGCGGCTGGCGCGCGTAAAAGACATTGCCAGCATTGAAGGTATCCGTGATAACCAGCTTGTCGGCTACGGCATCGTGGTGGGCTTGAATGGCACGGGCGACAGTCAGCAGACGGCGTTTCCGGTGCAGACACTTACCGCTACACTGTTGCGCATGGGAGTCAGTGTTCCTGCTGCGTCGATCCGTGTGCAGAACATGGCCGCGGTGTTTATCTCAGCTTCGCTGCCGCCGTTTGCGCGCTCCGGTACACGGATTGATCTGACAGTCTCATCCGCAGGCGATGCTCGCAGCCTGGAAGGTGGCCTGCTTTTGATGACGCCTCTTTACGGCTCCGATGGAAAGATCTACGCCGAGGCGCAGGGTCCTCTGGTGCTGGGTGGTTATTCGGTTACGGCAAACGGTAATACTCGTTCCGTCAACCATCCAACCACGGCGCGGGTGCCTCTGGGTGGTTCGGTAGAACGTGGTGTGCCGCTGGAGATTGCGGGCAAGGCAAGCTTTTCCATCCTGTTGCAGGATGCGGATTTTCGCAGTGCGGAATCGGTTGCGGACGCGATCAATCGCGAGCTGCAACGACGTGCTGCTCGCGCCGTAAACAGTCGCATTGTGGAGTTGCAGGTGAAGCCAGGCGAGGATGTTCCGGAACTGCTGTCGCGTGTGGAAGAGGTGGAGGTCACGCTGTATCCCCGGGCGAAGGTGGTGGTGAATGAACGAACGGGGACGGTAGTGATCGGTGGCAACGTGGTGCTGCAACCGGCGTCGATTCTGCATGGCGGATTGGCAGTGAATATCGTGAGTGAGTTTGATGTGTCGCAGCCTAATCCATTCAGCCAGGGGCAGACCCAGGTGATCCAGCAGACACAGGTCGATGTGAAGGACAAGCCTGTGAACCGCATCGATCTGAAGAAGGGTTCCACGGTGGAAGACCTCGTACGCAGCTTGCAGATGACCGGCGCAACGGCAAGGGATGTGATCTCCATTTTGCAGGCGATGAAGTCTGCGGGCGCGATTGAAGCAGAGATTGAGGTGTTGTAATGATTGCGCTGCATACCACAACGTTGAACACAGAGAGTGGCCAGTCGGACCTGCGGCATCGCAAACTGGTGGAGGCATCGCAGCAGTTTGAAGCTGTGATGCTGGGAGAACTGATGAAGCCATTGAGTCATGGATCGGCTATCGGAGAAGATGCGGAAGACTCTTCTCCGAATGCGATGCAGAGCTACGGTGTGGAAGCAATGGCGGGCGCGCTGGCGAAGTCGGGTGCGCTGGGATTTGCGGCAAAGATGGTGAAATCCGTGGAAGATCGCGAGCAGCATCTTTCGCCAGGGAAATAGTGGGCATACACTCAAGTCGGTCTGAAAAATGCCGATGAACAGGAAGAGGATCTGAATGATGACTGGAACGAATGGAATTGCAGGTCAGCCACTGAACACAAACCTGGTGGAGCAGAAGACGACCACCGGTGTGGGCGAGAGGTTGGCAACGCAGGATGCTTCCACGACAGGCCAGGTTGCTGCACGCGACGCCGCCAGCCTTAGCAGTGCGGGCAACGTGCTGGCCTCGGCTGCCACGACGGACGATGTTCGCGCGGATCGTGTGGAATCTCTGAAGTCCGCAATCGCTTCCGGCAACTATCACGTGGACGCCACGGATGTTGCGGACAAGCTGCTGAACAACCTGCTGAAATAAGCATGCTGGAACTGGTTCAGGCAGCTTCGCGCGCTCTCTCGGTGCAGGGTGCAGACGAGCTGGAACAGTTGGCCCAACAGGCGGCTCGTCTTTGCCGGTTAGACAATACACAGTTTGAACTGAATCCCGTAAAGGATGCGGTGCAGGTTCTGACGCGCCAGGTGCGCGCTGCCGAGCTGCATCTGGGAATACGAACACAGGGAAAGGGAAACCCATGGGCACGCTGACTGGCCTGTTACACAGCACGGCGAATGCACTTCTGGCCGATCAGAAGGCACTTTCTGCAACAGCAGAAAATGTGGCCAACCAGAACACCGTCGGCTATGTTCGCCGCTCTGTGAGCTGGTCCGAAGGCGATACCGTCATGGTGAAGGGAACCGCCACCAGCACGGGCGTAACGGCAACGGTCGTAGCGCAACGCGACAACGTGCTGCTGCGTAATATGCAGCAGGCCACCTCTTCTTCCAGCGCATCGACTGCTCGTTCCGCTGCACTGAATAATCTGCAATCGCTGTTTACGATCGACAAGTCAGGAGCCGATGCTTCGGGTATTGGTGCTGCTGTAACGAATCTTTTCAGCAGTCTGAACTCGCTTGCCTCTTCTCCCTCGGATGTAACCGCGCAGCAGACGGCCTATAACAGCGCGCAGACGCTGGCGGCGACGATGAATCGTGCAGCCAGTGAACTTACTGCACAGGTTTCATCTCTGAATCAACAGGTCTCTTCTTCTGTGGCACAGGCGAACAGCCTGCTGTCGTCCATCGCATCGCTGAATCAGCAGATTTCGCAGGTACACGCAGGCGACAATACCGATACGCTCCAGGATGAACGAGACCTCGTAATCACAAAACTGTCGCAGTTGATGGATGTGAACAGCATCCGCAATGCGGATGGTAGTGTGAGCCTTTCGCTCTCGGACGGTACTCCGGTTGTGAGTGGAGGAACGGCCTCTCCACTGTCGACGGCGATGGTGAGTGGAACAGCGCAGGTCATGTCCGGCGGCACGAATGTGACGGCGATGATTCATGGTGGCAGCATTGGCGGCATGCTTCAGGTGCGCGATTCTGATATTCCGGCAGTGCGCGGTCAACTGGATGCAATTGCCTCTTCGATTGCGAGCGCCGTGAACGCACAGAATGCACTGGGTACGGACGCGAGTGGCAGTGCAGGCGGAAATATCTTTTCAGGCACAACCGCGGCAACACTTTCAGTAGCCATTCGCAATGGTGGCGGTTTTGGTTCTTCCTCTGATGGCAGCAATGCAGCAGCACTGGGCGCGCTTGCTTCCGTTGCGCTGGTGGGCGGACAAACTTCTTCGGATGCATTTTCCACGCTGCTGACAAACCTGGGCCAATCGGTTTCTTCGGCCAACACAACGCAGAGCGCGGACAGTGCTGTGCTGACCCAGACTTCGAATCAACTGGCTGCACTTTCCAGTGTTTCGCTCGATACGGAAGCGGCAAACCTTACGCAGTACCAGCGTTCTTACGAAGCTGCGGCGAAGGTGTTGGCGATTGTGAATCAGTTGATGGCAGACGCTATCAACCTGGGAACGGCAACGGCTGTCAATTAAACATCTTCGCTGAAAGCGTCTGGAAAAGAAGTTGCTGAACGCACCGTTTTCATAGGGAACAGCATTCTAAGAGGTTTCACAGATTGCAGGCATCACGGACACTTATGGATGCAGGTTGCAAAAAAATGAAGGAATGGTAGGCCATCATGCTGAACAGCACCACTGCATTGCAGCAGTTTGTTTCTTCTCTTTCGGATTTGAATGACCGACAGACTCGTATTACGCAGCAGATGTCGAGCGGGTTGAAGATGACATCGCTGGGCGATGATCCGGTTGCGTCAGGCAGCGCTGCATCACTGGCGAATATGCTGGGACAGGACCAGGCGTTTCTTTCGACCGCAACCAATGTCAGCAATCGCATGCAGACGGCGGACACGGCACTGGGTTCGGTTGTATCGCAACTGACGTCGGCAATCAGTACCGCCACGGGTGCTTTGAACGGTTCTTATAATGATGCGAATCGTATAGCGGCGGCACAATCGCTTGCGGCCATTCGCGACACGATTCTTTCGCTTGCGAACAGCAACTATGGTGGAACGTATCTGTTTGCCGGTACGGGAACGTCGGTTCCGTTTACTGCAGACGCTGGTGGCAATGTGACCTACAGTGGCAACGCGAGTGCAACCTCGGCTGCACTGGTTACAGGTGGATCGATCACCACATCGGTGCCGGGATCGTCGATCTTTACCGCGGCAGGCGCGTCTGTGTTTGATGCTCTCAACCAGGTGATTACAGCTCTGCAAAGTCCTACTGCTCCGACAAATAGCTCGGTGCTTCTGGGCAATTTGAGCGATGCCTTGAAAAATGTTACGACACAGCGTTCGATTCTGAATGCATCCCAGGCACGACTCTCATCGGAGAGTGACTACATCCGTTCGCAGTCGGCCAATCTACAGGCGCAGCAGAGTTCTCTGCTTGCAGCAGACGTCCCCACTCTGGCCACGGAATTAACCGCTGTAACCACGCAACGTTCTGCCCTGCTGAGCACGATTGCGGTGGTGCAGAAGGGTAGCCTCTTCGATTACCTCTAACGATGGATACGTCCTCGGGTGCGAAGGTTCGATACACTTGGCATTGATGGGAGCATTTCGTTTCCTTTGGAACAGTACGCGAGGCGCCAGGATGACTCCCTGGCGCAGTCCGTATCTGCGCTGGCGCATAGAGACCTATACAGGCATGCATGCGGACGAGATTCGCCTGCGCGATGTATTGCGTTTTCTATGGGCGGAGAAGGTACAGTTTCTGCGTTTTCTCCGCTGGACAGGCGAGATGGACAGATTAAGTAAAGGGCAGCGATAAGCTGTCTGCCAAATTTTTGTCGAAATTTCGCCTGGATGATATTCTGTTACGCAGACCAAACAGGCTTTATTGAAAATCAGGAGCACTACAGAACAGTGTTGGCAACAGGAAAAAAGAACGAGATTATCAGCAAGTATCGTGTGCACGATACCGATACCGGTAGCCCGGAAGTGCAGATCGCCATTCTGAGTGAGCGCATCGTCCAGCTTACCGAGCACTTCAAGACGCACAAGAAGGATCATGGATCGCGCCGCGGCCTGCTGATGCTGGTATCGAAGCGTCGCAGCCTGCTGGATTACCTGAAGAAGAACGATCCTGACCGTTATCGCGACGTGATTGCGAAGCTCGGTATCCGTAAGTAACGCTTCTTTCTGGCATTTCTGGGAGGAAGTTTCCTCGTGTTTTATGTGCATTCGTTCATCGAAAGCACCGTTTTCAGTGTGCCGGAGCCTGCGGGCTTCGGCCACGCGCTTTCCCTCTGGAGCGTGAACGGTTGAACCTGTCTCTACGGCAACCGGCTTCCCGTACACCGGACTCATTCCGGCACGGCCTTTTCATCCCCAATTTCACAGTTTTTATGCACGCAGCTTCTGACAAAGAAGTGCGCGCACATGCGCATCTCTGCGCACACAAGTTTCCATATACCAAGAAGAGAGAAAACCCGCTATGAAGCAGGAGATTACCGTTGAGCTTGCCGGTGGCAAGCGCATTACATTCGAAACGGGCCGCATCGCCAAGCAGGCATCCGGTTCCACTCTGACGACCTGCGGCGACACCGCTGTGCTGGCAACAGCAGTAGGCGCGCCGGAGCCGAAGGAAGGCATTGACTTCTTTCCGCTGACCGTTGAATACCGTGAAACCAGCTATGCTGGTGGCCGCATCCCCGGCGGTTTTATCAAGCGCGAAGGCCGTCCTTCAGAGAAGGAAATTCTGACGGCGCGCCAGATCGACCGTCCTATCCGTCCTCTGTTCCCTGAGACCTATCGCAATGAAACGCAGGTGGTTGCGTTCATCTATTCGGCGGACAAGGAAAATGACCCCGACGCAATTGCCATTAACGCCGCATCCTGCGCACTGGCTCTGAGCGATATTCCGTTCCACGGCCCCATTGGCGCGGTGCGCATCGGCATTGTGGATGGCGAGTTCATTGTGAACCCCACCTATGCCGAGCGCGAAAAGAGCCTGCTGAACATCATGGTTGCTGGCACCAAAGACGGTATCACCATGGTGGAGTCGGGCGCGAAGGAAGTTAGCGAAGACAAGGCTGTTGAAGCCATTGAATTCGCGCACGAACAGATCAAGAAGATCTGCGCTGCCATCTCTGAGCTGGCTGCAAAGGCTGGCAAGACCAAGCGTGCAGTCGTTGAAGCCGAGGATATTTCCGGCTATTACAACGAGTTGAAGGCGCAGGTGGGCGAGCGTCTGACCGATGCGTTGAACACGCAGAAGTACGGTAAGACCGAGAGCTACGCCAAGATCGCCGAGATCAAGAGCGAGTTGAAGAAGGCTCTGCCCGAGGGCGATGCGTCTGCGGCCAAGCGTCTGGGCAAGGTCTATGAACTGCTGCGTGAAAACATCTTCCGCGAGCAGGTTCTGAAGGATCGCATCCGTCCCGATCGTCGTGCTTTCGACCAGATTCGCCAGATTGACATTGAAGTTGGCATTCTGGCCCGCACCCACGGTTCCGCCCTGTTTACCCGTGGCGAAACCCAGGCGCTGGTGACGGCAACCCTGGGCACCGGTGACGATGCACAGCGTCTTGAGAGCTATGAAGGTGAAGTGAAGAAGCGCTTCATGCTTCACTATAATTTCCCGCCGTATTCCGTTGGTGAAGTTGGACGTATGACTGGGACGGGCCGTCGCGAGATCGGCCATGGTGCTCTGGCTTCGCGTGCGGTGGAAGCGGTTCTGCCGGACGAGAAGTCGTCGCCCTACACGCTGCGCGTGGTGTCCGACATTACGGAGTCGAACGGATCGTCGTCGATGGCTTCGGTCTGCGGTGCATCGCTGGCGCTGATGCAGGCTGGTATTCCGCTGAAGGCTCCGGTGGCCGGCATCGCCATGGGGCTGGTGAAGGAAGGCGACGATTACGCCGTCCTGACCGACATTGCCGGTGCGGAAGACCACTACGGCGACATGGACTTCAAGGTGGCCGGAACACGAGACGGTATCACCGCACTGCAGATGGACATCAAGATCATGGGCATTACGCCGCAGATCATGCGTGAGGCTCTGGCGCAGGCCAAGGCGGCCCGCCTGTTCCTTCTGGATAAGATGGACGCCGTGATTGCGTCGGCTTCGGAAGAGAAGTCGCGCTACGCTCCGCAGATCAAGACGCTGCAGATTCCTGTGGACAAGATTCGTGATCTGATTGGACCGGGCGGCAAGGTCATCCGCGGCATCATCGAAGCCACACAGGTGAAGATCGATGTGGACGACAGCGGCAAGGTGGATGTTTCATCTTCCGATCCGGATGGTCTGGCACGCGCCATCCAGATGATCTCTGACCTGACAGCTGTGCCGGAAGTGGGCAAGACCTATCTGGGCAAGGTGGTTCGCCTGGCTGAGTTTGGCGCATTTGTCGAAATCTTCCCGGGCACGGACGGTCTTCTGCATGTTTCTGAAATCGCAGAGCATCGCGTGAAGGATGTGAAGGACGAACTGCGCGAAGGCGATCAGGTGCTGGTGAAGGTGCTCGGCATTGAGGGTAACCGCATCAAGCTGAGCCGCAAGGCGGTGCTCAAGGAGCAGCGTGCCAAGCTGGGCCTGCCTGATCCGGAACCGCAGCAGGGAAGCGAGCGCGCACCTCGTGCAGAGCGTCCGGCAGCACCGGCTCCCACGGAGACTATCACGCTGGAAGGCGGCGGTGAGGACTTCGACGAAGATGACGATCTGGACGATGAGGGCGAGGACGAAGAGTCCGAGGGCAACGAGAATGCGGAAGGCTCGACACAGAATGCCGATGGTCAGCCGCAGGCACAGCGCCGCCGCCGTCGTCGTCGTGGCGGACGCCGTGGCCCCGGCAACGGCAATAGCGGTGCACCGAAAGCATAAAGGTTAGAACCATCGCAAAGACAAGAGCCACGGCATAATCTGCTGTGGCTCTTGTCTTTCCATAGCTTTCTTTGTACTGCGGTATTCTGGAAGCGATTTGGAACTCCCTCTACCGCCTCAGGAGCGCGCTTGAAAGCATCGGCCATTCGCAAACTATTGTGGGTGTATCTTCTGGTGCTGGTGCCGCTGGCATGGTTTTCCGCAAAGTTCGATCCCTATGCCATTGATGGTGACGCTGTTGCGTATATGGATCTGGGCGATCTGATCCGCGCGCATAACTGGCATGCAGTGGTTAACGGCTACTGGCACCCACTGTATCCGGCGTTTCTCGCGCTGGCACAGAGTGTCTTTCATCCCTCGCGATGGAACGAACTGGGTGTATATTACGCGATCAATGTGTTCATCTTCTTTCTGGAAGTGGGTGGCATGTTGTTGCTGGTAGATGGCCTGGTGCGTCTGCGTCGCAGGATGGGGGCGGCGGAAGATGCGTTGCTCTCCGCCGACATGCTGCGGTTGCTGGGGCTTTCCCTGCTGGTGATTTCTACCACGCGTGAACTTTCACTGGGCAAGGTGCGCACAGACAGCCTGTTGCAGGCGTTGATTTTTACCGGCATCGGGTTGTTGCTAGAGGTGTTGGCGATTGAGGGTACGCTTGCGTACGTTCTGGCCGGGGCCATGGGAATCACCTTCGGGCTGGCTTATCTGACAAAATCCTTTGCGTTTCTGCTCACGCTGCTGAGCATCGCGGTGCTGGTGCTGTTTGCTGTGTTTGTCCTTCGTCGCGGACTGGTGCGCAGTGTGGTGCAGGGTGCGATTGCATTGATTTGTTTTGCCGTGGTGGCTGGCCCTTATGTTGCGGCGCTGTCGAATCAGCATGGGCGATTTGATTTTGGTGACTCCGGCAATCTGAACTATGTCTGGTACATCTCCGGTACGGAGAAGATGCATTTGCAGCCGCGCATGCAGAATGTGTTCGGTTCCGCCACGGTGCAGTTGAAGCATCCGGAAAAAGAGATTCTACGAAGTCCGGGTGTGTATAGCTATACGGCGATGACGCACGGGACCTACGCTCCCTGGTTCGATCCGACATATTGGAATGACCGCATTACACCGAAGTTTTCCGTGCGGTTGCTGGTCAAACGAGATGTGCGCAATGTGGTGTTGATCTTCCGCTACCTGTTGAACCATCCGGAGCCGTTGCTGCTGTTGCTGGCGATGTGCCTGATGGGAGCAACACTTCGTGGCATGGGCAGGTTTGTGTGGCCTGCGCTGGTACTGGGTGTTCTGGTGTGGGGAATCTACGCCATTGTGAACGTGGAAGAGCGTTACGTGACCGCAGCTTTTCTATTAATTCTTATGTCGCTGTTTGCTGCATTGAAGCCGCGAGCGAAAGAACAGGCATTCTCGCAGCAGCGAGCGATGGCCTTAGTTGTGCTGTTTGCGCTGCTGCCTCTGGGAGCGATGGCGCGTGAGGCCGCGGAGAATCGGCGTCAGCAGTCTGTTGCGGGGCAGGTTCCCGCGTGGCGCGATCTCAACATTTATGGTGCGGCTCTGGGATTGCAGCAGATGGGCCTGAAGCCGGGAGATTCGATTGCATGCATCGGCACAACCGCCTGCCTGTATGACCACTATTGGGCGCGAGTGGCGGGTGTGCGCATTGTGTCCGAGGTGTACGAGCCCAACCCGCGCCACCTGGCAATGCAGCTTGACGCGATGCAGAACCGCAGTGAGGTCTATCGCAACCTGGCGCAGACGGGCGCAAAGGTACTGGTCGGATCCTTCGATCCGGGCGAGATGAATCCTGCACATCCGGGAACGAATGGCTGGCAGCGATTAGGGAATACCCACTTCTATGCACTGCTTCTGAACGGCAATTCATAACTCCGTGCCATCATGGTAGAGATGAGTTTACCGGAACTGGATATCGTGCCCGACGACCTGGAACTCACCGTGGTGATGCCTTGCCTGAATGAGGCGGAAACGCTTGCCATCTGCGTGGATAAGGCGAAGGCCGCTATCAAGGAAAACAATATTGCCGGGGAAGTGGTCGTAGCCGATAACGGATCGATCGACGGATCGCAGCAGATTGCCACCGAGCACGGCGCACGTGTAGTGCATGTACCTGTTCGCGGTTATGGTGCAGCGTTGAATGCGGGTATCCTGGCGGCGCGCGGTAAGTACATCTTGATGGCTGACGCAGACGACAGTTATAACTTTGCGCATATTCCACGCTTTCTGGCAGAACTGCGCAAGGGGGCGGACCTGGTGATGGGCAATCGTTTTGCCGGTGGAATCGGACCGGGAGCAATGCCTCCTCTGCACAGGTATCTTGGCAACCCGGTGTTGAGCTGGATGGGACGCACTCTGTTTAATACGCCGGTAGGTGATTTTCACTGCGGTATCCGCGCGTTTTCGCGAGATGCATATGAAGATCTTGCCCTGCGCACCACGGGCATGGAGTTTGCCAGCGAGATGGTGGTAAAGGCGTCATTGCTGAAGCAGCGCATTATGGAAGTACCTACCACGCTGAAGAAAGATGGCCGCAGCCGCCCTCCGCATCTGAAGACGTGGCGCGATGGATGGCGGCATTTCCGTTTTCTGCTGATGTATTCGCCGCGCTGGCTGTTTCTGTTCCCCGGTCTGTTTCTGATGCTTGGCGGCTTTGCGTTGATGATATGGCTGTTGCCTGCCGAGCGTCCGCTGGGACATGTCAACCTTGGTGTGGATACACTGGCGTATGCGGCTGCGGCTGTGTTGCTGGGCTTTCAGCTCGTGTTTTTTGGTATTGCAGCCAAGGTGTTTGCCACTACGGAAGGTCTGCTGCCGGAGGATGAATCCTTCGAGCGCTGGTTCAAGTATGTGACGCTGGAAACTGGATTGATCGCAGGTGCGCTTCTGTTGCTGACTGGGTTTGGTATTACGATTTCGTCGGTGGTGAGTTGGGCGCATGCGGGCTATGGATCGTTGCCTCCGGTTGAGATGATGCGTCGTACAGTCCCGGCCATGTTGTGCCTGATGCTTGGTACCGAGGTGTGTTTCGCCAGTTTCTTCCTCAGTCTTTTGGGCCTGCGTCGGCGTTAAGATTTTTGTGGGTTTACACTGAGTCGCAGATGGCAGCTTCCATGTACATCGTCGTGGAGGGGGAGGACCCCGGATACGACATCTTCGTAAACGGGCATGCACTGGCGCGCAACGAAGACGCATTGGAGCGGTTAGCAAAAGATGTGGGTGTGCGTCCGCTGATTGATTTCTTCTCCGCCGATGACGATGCGATGGCTCTGCTGCTGGAAGAGGGTGCAGGCAACCCTGATCTGGCAGGCAGGTTGTTGCCGCCGCAGTGGTTCAGCGGTGAAGAGGGATTGACTACAGTGTGCGCTCTGTTGGAAGCACTACGCTCCGATCCTGCGGTTCTCGGCAGCGAAGGAGCTTCTATTCAAGAGGAGTTGGAAGAGTATGAAACGGTACTGAGGAAGACTGCGGATCGTGGCCTGTGCTGGCACCTTGCAGTGAGTTTTCGTTGAACCATTTTATTTTTTTCATAAGGATGTATCACCTTGATTCTTGCATCAGCTGAACACGTCACACTGGAAACTCCCTACGGCCCCATGCGTACGCATATCGTGCGTCCTGCCGCACCTGGAAAATATCCGGCAATCCTGTTTTTCTCCGAGATTTTTCAGGTTACGGAGCCTATTCGCCGCACGGCTGCTCTGCTTGCGGGACACGGTTATATCGTGGCCATGCCCGAGATTTACCATGAGTTCGAACCGGCAGGAACCGTGCTGGCGTATGACCAGGCTGGCTCTGATATCGGAAATAAGTGGAAGTACGAAAAGGAGCTTGCCAGCTATGATGCGGACGCTCGTGTTGTGCTCGACTATTTGAAGTCGCGGGAGGATTGCACCGGTGCGCTTGGCGTTGTAGGCATCTGTCTTGGCGGACATCTCGCATTTCGTGCGGCCATGGAGCCGGATGTGCTCGCGACAGTCTGTTTCTATGCAACGGACGTGCACAAGGGGTCGCTGGGCAAGGGGCAGAACGACAATTCTTTGGAGCGTGCAGCAGATATCAAGGGTGAACTCCTGATGATCTGGGGACGTCAGGATCCGCATATTCCTCTGGAAGGTCGCCGCAAGATCATGGCGCGGCTGGATGAACTGAACCTGCGCTATGTATGGCACGAGGTAAATGGAGCGCATGCATTTATGCGTGACGAGGGCGCCCGTTACGATCCGGAGCTTGCACTCCATCTATATCGCGAAGCACTGAACCTCTTTCATCGCAGGCTTGGCCAGGGCGACCGCTAATAGATAACAGCGATTTAAGAGAGGAAGTTTTTAAGCCATGGGTCTTCGGTATGGGTTAGCTCTAATGTGCTGCCCTCGAAGACCACTTTGCCCTCATTCAGCATGAGGAATTTGGTGCTCTTGTCCACGCCGCCATCCGGGATGGATTGCACTGAGCTGGTTTTTACGTCCCAGTAGTGCGTGGCGAGAAGAAACGCATCCTGTAGGCGATGCGTAATCATTACGGCAGCGGTATGGGACTCGTCGCGTTGCTTGAGGATCAGTTCCACGATGGTTGTGGACGTGATTGGATCGAGCCCGCCAGTGGGCGAGTCATACAGAATCAAGTCGGGTTTGGTGATGATGGCTCGCGCAATCGAGACGCGACGACGCATGCCACCCGATAGTTCTGCTGGAAATTTGTTAATGGCGTTGCCGAGTTCCACGAAGTTCAACGCCTCTTCCACGCGCGTATGCGCTTCGGCTGGCGGTACACCCTCTTCATTCAGGCGGTAGGCCACATTCGCCTCTACGTTCATCGAATCGAAGAGCGCGGACTCCTGGAAGACCATGCCCACACGTCTGCGCATCTTGAAGAGCTGCTCTTCGCTCATAGTGGTGATTTCTTCACCGAAGACCTTGATGCTACCGCTGTCGGGCTTGATGAGGCCGTTGATGATCTTCAACAGAACACTTTTGCCTCCGCCGGCGGGGCCAAGCAGGCAGCAGGTTTCCGCGTGATGCAATGTGAAGCTTACGTCGTCGAGCACCTGGTTGCCCTCGAATGCAATGCTGACGTTGCGTACTTCAAGCACGGGGCTGGAGTTCTGCTCGCTCATTTGCTACCGTCCGAAGATGCCGATGGTAGCGCGGCTGACGATGAAGTCCATCACGATGATGAGAACCGAGGAGACCACGACGGCCTGTGTCGTTGCCTTGCCCACGCCCTGTGTGCCGCCCTTGGTGTTCATGCCAAAGTAGCAGCCCACGGTGGAGATGATGAACCCAAAGAATAGTGGCTTGATCATGCCCTGCGTTACATCGCCGTATGTGAGTGAACGATAGGACGTGCGCCAGTAGGAGTGGCCATTCAGCCCCAGCATAAACACGCCCACCAGGCCGCCGCCCAGCATACCCAGAGCGTCTGACAACGCTGTCAGCCAGAAGAGCATAAAGACCGTGGCGGTAACGCGAGGTGTCACCAGCTTGCGCATGGGGTCCACTCCCAGGGCGCGCATGGCGTCGATCTGTTCGGTTACCTTCATGGAGCCAAGTTCGCTGGCCATGCCGGAGGCATTGCGGCCTGAGACCATCAACCCGGTCAGCACTGGGCCAAGCTCCTTCACCATGGAGAGCGATACCAGCGTTCCCGTCATGGAGACGGCGCCAAACTGTTTGAGCGACGAGACCGACTGTAGCGCCAGAACGCAGCCGGTAAAGAATCCAGCCAGCAACACAATCGGCACAGAGCCGATACCGATGGAATCCATCTGGCTGATGATCTCGTTCCAGTAGACCGGTGGCGTGAACAGTGACTTAAGCGCACGAGCACAGAGCAGCGAGTATTCCTGGACAGACCAAAGCTTGTCTTTGGCGAACTCCGATGGCGATACAAACTTCATTCGTCTAGACGCAGACCTGTTCCTTCAAAATGGCGTTCGTTTTCATGCTATCTGATGCCGGGAATGTGCTGTGCGTTTCGAATGAAGGAAGAGAATCGCTGCGGGTGAGAAAATAGATACAGGATGTCGAACACAATGCAGGCCGTTGTTCTCCATGGCAAAGAAGATTTGCGACTGGAGACAGTTTCCATACCCGAAATTGGCGCAGGTGAGCTACTGCTGCGCGTGGGCGCGGCGCTTACCTGTGGTACAGACCTGAAGGTCTATCGCCGCGGGTATCACGCCAAAATGCTGGTGCCGCCAGCCCTCTTCGGGCATGAAGTGGCTGGAACCGTCGCCGCTATAGGTGAGGGTGTCACCGAATTCAAGCTGGGCGATCGCGTGGTTGCGTCGAACTCCGCACCGTGTGGTAACTGTCTGTTCTGTCGTCACAAGCAGCCAAACCTTTGTACGAATCTGCACTTCAACAACGGCGCGTATTCAGAGTACATCCGCATTCCCGCGCCCATCGTGGAAAAAAATACGCGACTGATTCCGGATCATGTTCCGTTTGAACATGCCGCGTTGATGGAACCGTTGGCGTGCGTGGTGCTTGGCCTGGAGCAGTGCTCACCCAAGTCTGGCGATACTCTGGTCGTTATCGGTGCAGGCCCCATCGGGTTGATGTTTATTCGCACAGCACATATCAGTGGTTGCCGCGTGATTGCTGTCGTAAAACGCGACGACCAGATTGCCAGCGCGAAGAGATTTGGCGCCGATGAGGTCGTGCAGATACGCGAAGGTGTAGACACAGTTGCTGCGGTGCGTGCGCTGACCGAAGAGAACGAAGGCGCGGACATCGTAGTAGAGTGCGTTGCTACGCCTGCGACGTGGGAGCAGGCTGTGGACATGGTGCGCAAGGGGGGCGTGGTGAATTTCTTCGGTGGCCCTCCCAGCGGTACGGTTGTGGCGCTCGATACCAACCGACTGCACTATGGCGACATTACGCTGAAGGCAACTTTCCACCACACACCTGCGAGCAATCAGCGTGCGTTTGAGCTTATTACCAGCGGTCAGATGCAGGCAGAGGACTTCATCACAGCGAAATCGTCTCTGCGGGATCTGCCGGAGGTGTACGGGCGCATGCTGGTGCGTAGCGATAACCGCATGCTCGACATTAAAACCGCGATCCTGCCGGAGACGCTGCAATGACAGCGTCCATAGCAGAGCAGCGGCTGGAAGGTGCTCCCGCAGAGTTGTTGGAGCCTGCTATCCGTCCTGCGCTTGCTGAAGCGCAGAAGTGGTGCCGCACGCTTGCTGAATCGCACTACGAAAATTTTCATGTTGCCACGGTCTTTTTGCCAAAGGCGATTCGTCCACATTTTTACTCGGTGTACGGCTTTTGCCGTGTGTCGGACGATCTGGGAGATGAGGTTGCAGATACTGCCGTGGCAACGCGGTTGCTGCGCACATGGCGGCAGATGCTGAACGAATGCTATGTAACACCCGCTCTATCGCGGCATCCTGTGTTCGTTGCATTACGACCGACCATCGATGCATGCCAGTTGCCGAAGCAGCCTTTCGACGATCTCATCACCGCCTTCGAGCAGGACCAGGTAAAGACACGTTTTGCCACGCTCGCGGAAGATATCGAGTATTCGAAATATTCTGCGAATCCGGTAGGCTCGCTGGTGCTGTATATTTGCGGCTATCGCGATGCAGCTCTGCACACACTGAGCGATAAGACATGCACAGCATTACAGCTTGCAAACTTCTGGCAGGATGTAGGTGAAGATCTTCGCGAACGGGATCGCATCTATCTGCCGCAGGACCGCATGGCAAGCTTCGGTGTTACAGAAGAGGTTTTGCGTAAGGGCAGAGAGACAGAGGGCTACCGCTCCATGCTGCGCGAACTCTGCGCAGAGACGCGCTCCATGCTGCTGGAAGGCGCTCCTCTGATCGACTGTGTGGATCACGAACTCGCTGCAACATTGCGGTTATTCACGCAGGGCGGGCTTGCGATTCTGGATGCGATTGCGGCCATCGGTTACAACACGTTGAGCCAACGGCCGGAGGTAAGCAAGTCTGCAAAGTTGCATCTGCTTGCATCTGCCGGATTGAGCAAGATTGGTATTCATCGTGGATCGCGAGGTCTACATTGAATACCACTCGCACATCCAGCCTTGCAGCCGCGTATGCGGAATGTACTGCCATCGCCAAGCGCGAAGCGAAGAATTTTTACTATGGATTTCTTGCGTTGCCGCAACATAAGCGCGAGGCCATGTGTGCGGTGTATGCCTTCATGCGGCGTGCAGACGACATCAGCGACGATGAGAGCCTTACGCTTGATGAACGTCGTCTCCAGATGGCGCAGTGGCTCGCGTCGTGGAATGCATTTCGCGCGCATACAGTGTGCGACGATTCGCCGGTGCTGCAGGAAAACGCAAGCGATTGCGCGGTATTTCTTGCAGTAGCCGATGTACAGCAGCGTTTCGGTGTCAGCGATCTTTTGTTACAGCAGTTGATCGACGGCACGACGATGGACCTGGTACCGGAGCCACCGGAAGGCGTTCGCAGGCTCGAATTGAATGGCCGCGCCGTGGACGTTTATCAAACGATGGAGGCGCTGGAGCGTTACTGCTATCTTGTTGCTTCGGTCGTGGGCCTTACAACGATTCGCATCTTTGGCTACACCGATACGCTTGCCGAGCGTTATGCCGAAGACGTCGGTCTTGCATTTCAATTAACAAATATTCTGCGCGATGTGAAAGAAGACGCAGAGCGTGGCCGCATATATCTACCGGAAGAACTGTTGCATAAACACAGTCTTGCATCGCAGAGTGTGTTAGATGCCGCAGCCAGCGGACAGCTACAGCCTGCATTGCGTTCGTTGTTGAAAGAGGTTGCATCCCGCGCTGAAGGTTACTATGCATCGAGCAGTCGCTTGATTCCTCTGCTTGACCGCGACAGCCGGCCAGCGATGCGCGTGCTGGTTGCGATCTATCACCTGTTGCTGAAAGAGATTATGGCGCATAACTACGAGGTGATGGGTGAGCGGATCAGTGTTTCCACATCGCGTAAATTGCGTGTGCTTGCTGGTGGAATGGCACAAGCATTGTTCGTGCGAGGCAGCGCTCGATGAACGTTCCGCATTTTGATGTGGCTGTGGTAGGAGCGGGCCTTGCAGGACTTGCAGCGGCGGAATCGCTGGCCTCTGCCGGCGCAAAGGTCCTTATCCTTGAGCGCAAACCGTTTGTCGGTGGTCGCGCATATTCCTACGATCATCCTTCGCTGAACGAGCAGATTGATTGCCAGCATGCATTGCTTGGCTGTTGCACGAACCTTGTGGATCTATGCACGAAGGCTGGTTCTGCGGATCGTATTCGCTGGTACGACGAACTCATCTTTCTTGAGACGAACGGCACTCGCACACGTTTGAAGCCTGGTAGTTTGCCTGCACCGTTGCATACGTCGTTCGATTTCCTGCGTGCGCCGATGTTGAACATGAGCGATAAGATTGCGATCGCTCGCGGGCTGATGGAATTTCTGCATGGCTATCCGCAGACCGATGAAGAGAGCTTTTCGACATGGTTGAAGCGAACGAAACAGACAGAGCGTGCGATCCGGCATCTGTGGGAGCCGGTGATTGTCGGCGCATTGAACGATAGTTTTGAGAACTGCTCCACGAAGTATGCGGGACAGGTCTTCCACGAATCGTTCCTGAAGTCTGCGCAGGGTGGGAGGCTTGGCATTCCAACGCTTCCGCTCTCCCAGTTCTACAGTTATGTTGCAGAGCACTGTGTTCGCCTTGGAAGCGAGTTGCGCCTGTCACAATCGGTTACAGGTCTTGCGCGCGCAGGCGATAGTTGGCGCATAAGTACAGGTGAGGGAGACTTCACAGCACACAACGTTGTGCTGGCAACAAACTTCCATCAGACGTTGCAACTACTTCCTGCGGACGTGGCTTTTGATGGACTGCGCGCGGGGATTTCGCATTTTCGCAACGCACCCATCACCACGGTTCATCTGTGGTTCGATCGCGAGATCACCGAACTGGACCATGCTGTTCTGCTGGATACGGGGATTCAGTGGATCTTTAATAAGTCGCGTATTCGCCGTCTGCCCGCAGAGCATGGCAGTTATTGCGAACTTGTTATCTCTGCTTCGTTTGCGCAGTTGCATGCAACACGCGAGGCTATTCTGTCCTCTGCGTTGAATGAACTCACAATGTTCTTTCCATCGGTACGGCAGGCGAAGTTATTGAAGAGCGGTTTACTGAAAGAGGCTCGCGCAACCTTCTCCGCAACACCGGGGCTGGATGCCTTCAGGCCATCGCAGGCTACGGTGTGTCCAGGGTTGTTCCTCGCGGGCGATTGGACAGCTACCCGATGGCCTTCCACGATGGAGGGTGCGGTGCGTAGCGGACGGCTCGCAGCCGAGGCGGTTACGGCGTCCGCAGGTATGCAGCAGAAATTTCTTTCTCCCGATCTACCATCAGCCGGATGGATGCGTTGGATCGCACCTGTGCGTTAAGCCGTTTTTTGCGATGGAGAAACGGCATAAACCGCTTATACCTTCAAGAGAAACTGCTCTAACTTACGTTATTACAGAGCGATAAAAGGTGAGACAGAGTTCATTCTCTTTCCGATTTGGCGTATCTCGCTTGATTCACCGAAAACACATACCTAAAGTTGCGCAACCTTTTGCCTGGAAACGCGTCTTATCGGATGTAGTCAGCAATACGCCGGGGTCACCTATCTACGAACCCGGTTTCACCTATCCGCAGCAAATCTTCCCACCTTTTATGTAAGGCCTCCAGAGCATCGGAGGCCTTCACTTCATGCAAGGGTAAGTTGCGGAAAGAGATTATTCCACGCCGATGCGGCGATCCAGAGAGAATGCTCCTGCTCCGAATGCTGCAACTACCAATGCCAGCGCACCGATGGCAAGCGGATATTTGGAAGCATCATAAGCGGGCCATGTAACTTTGGCGATAGCAATGATCATGGTGATCGTCACAAGGCTAGCAAAGATGCGTGTCAGCAGACCCAACAGGATGGCGATGCCGCCAAAGAGTTCTACCAGCGCGGCAATGGTGCCAAGCCATGCGGGCATCCCCAGCGACATAACCGTGTGGTTCCACTTTTCCAGCGCGGAGAAGATGTTGTTTCCGTGCAGTCCGCCGTGCGGAATCACCTTGTGCCAACTGACCGAGATCAGCGCGGCACCCAGCACAAGACGAACGACCAACAGGGTCAGCGGTTGCAGTCGATCAAAAAAACTCATGTGTGGCGATCTCTCCTGAAACGGGCTTAAATCTGTCCCCGGTATGGCTGCCTCGTTGCGTCGAAAAACTGGGTTGTGCTGGCTATTTTGTATTCGGTGTAAGTATGGGGATGGGTGCTCCGGGAAGGAGCGAATCGAGGAAGCGCTTGAGTGCTTTCTCTTCGGCAGCCGCTTCGTGTGACGGGACTTCGACGGTCAGTTTCGGATCGGTTGCGCTGGCATAGGCTGCGATGCGTTGTGTATCCAGTGGGCCAACGGTATACAGCAGCTTGGGGATAGTGAGATGTTTCAGAGGCTCCAGCGAGAAGCTGTCGTGGAAGACAAGAGCAAGCGGATACAAGCGAACGCGTCCATCATGGCGCACACGCTCCACCACGGAACTGTCGGCGTTGTAGCCGATTAGTGCGGCACCGGGACCGGAGTTGGCCAGCAACTGCGCTCCCAGCGAGACGCCAATGCCGTTGCCGAAGACGAGGATATGTCGGGGATCGATGTGTCGCAGTCCGGTCAGGTAGTTCCAGGCGGCAGTTGCATCCTCCAGCATGCGCTGTTCCTCGGGATGCGGACGTTCCGCGCTGGCACCGTAACCGCGATAGTCGAAGGCGAGCACGTTCAGCCCCTGTTGCCGCAATGTGGCAATCTGGGAGCCGTCAGCGCTGTCAAGCTGGCCATCGGTACCGCGAAGATACAGAACAGCATAGGCTGCGCGCGGAGACGAAGCATCTGCTGCAAGCCACTCGCCGTGCAATTGCGGTTTGCCTGCTGCGTCCGGGCCGAATTCAACCTTTTCCGAGACCAAGCCTGTGCCGCTATTGGCGTTGCGCGTGGGATGCAGCACAAGCTGCCATGCTCCCTGCCGCACCAGGAAACCCATCGCCAGGTATCCGCAGATGACGGCCGCCACGATGGCGAGGCCCAGCATCTTCAAAAGCCAGCGAGGATCGACAACCTCCACGCTCTGGGGAGGGGATGACGGCTTGCGTTGTGCGGAGCGTTTGGGTTCCGGCATGCACTTTCATGATAGCGCGTGCGGCAGCTTCAGCATCCTGAGAACCCACGTCTCAAAAGCTGAGATGTGGTGTACCCGAATTTGTCTGTGCGCTATCAGGAGGGAATCTGAGTATAGAGGCGTTCCCATAATTGCTTCAGGCCGCGGTCGGTTTTGCCTTTCTCGGCGGAGACGGCGATGACTTCTTCCACGCCGTGAGTACTCTTCAGGGCGGCGATGGATTTTGTCAGAGCGTTGGAACTTAGACGGTCACTCTTGGTGCCGATGACGACAAACGAACGTTCGGCATGGCGCAGGAAGTCGATCAACTGCGTGTCGCTGGTCTGGGGTGGAATATTGGTGTCCACCAGGCAGCAGCAGAGTGCAAGCTGTTGACGGTCTGTCAGATAGGGGTCGATAAAATTCGACCATTCCGCAGCAATGGATTTCGAGATTTTGGCATAGCCATATCCCGGCAGGTCGGCAAAAACAAGGGACGGCATGGGTTTCTGCTGGCCGCTGTTACTCACTTCGTACAGGCCGAAGAAATTGATAGAGCGTGTGCGTCCGGGAGTGGATGAGACGCGAGCCATCCCCGAACCCAGTAAAGCATTGATGAGGCTTGACTTGCCTACGTTAGAACGGCCCAGGAAGGCGACTTCCGGAGCATCGCCGGTGCGTGCGGCAGTGGGGAAGTGTTCCGGAGCAAATGCAGACAGGAGGAATTGTGAACGCACTTTCATGACAATCCTGAGTGTATCGTTCGTTTGGATGGAACGGCGCATGTGGCCAGGAACAATGCGGTTTGCGAACCCAAGGGTGGGTCAGAGGTTGGCTATATCAAATATGACTGGCGAAATGTATGGCAAATCATAGATGTTTTGCGCTGTTTCTCTCAAGAAAATGGCATTTCAAGGCTATAGTCATGTGGGTAATGCTCTAAATGTAAGATAAGATTCCCATTTAAGGAAAAAATTGGCTTTCAGGAGCGAATAGCAGCACTTTCTTTACAGAAAGTGCAATGGGTAACTACAGTAACCATTATTCTGGTTTTGGTGGTGATCGCTACATGTCAACGGAAGAACAGGGAGTGGTGCAGCCGGCAGGTTCCGGCGATCCCATGCGGAATAACGTCCGATTCCCGCTACGCCTGAAAGTACGTGTTCAGACAGACTCTCGTATGTACGAAGCGGAAACTGAGGATGTTTCCGCGAGTGGAGTTCTGTTTCGCATGAGGGAAGCACCCGATGTAAACACTCGTTTGAGCTGGACCATGACGCTGCCCGCAAATCATACGGGAGCGCCCTCGGACACAGTAGTTCACTGCGTGGGAAGAGTGGTTTGGAATGCTTCATCCGGTGAATGGAAGCAGGTTGGCGTTGTGATTGATAGTTATCGCATAGGAGACGGAGCGTAATGTTAGAGCGTTCTGTGCAGGACAATTTGGATGAAGACCCGATATCCGACGAAGGTATTCGGGTTGTACTTGCGGATTCACAGGCGATTTATCGCGTAGGTATCCGTAAGATTTTTGCCTTGGAAGACGACATTCGTGTGGTAGCGCAGTCGGAGACGCTGTCGAACCTCTACGTGGCCTTGCAGCGTTTCCCCGCCGATGTGGTGATCCTGGAGGGCGACCTGATTGCCGGTGTGGTGGATGCCATCCCGGAACTGATCCGGCGTGCTCCGCAGGCCAAACTGATCGTTCAGGTGAGCGAAAGCAGCGAGTCGAGCACGGTGGATCTGTATCGACGCGGTGTGCGTGGCGTGGTGCCGCGCTCCATTGCGCCCGATTTGCTGGTCAAGTGTGTGCGCAAGGTGTCGGCCGGCGAAACGTGGATCGATAATCAGTCGGTATCGTGGGTGATCGAAGCCTATCGTGCGCAGGCCACGGCGCTGATGAGTCCGAAGAACAAGCCGCGTCTTTCGCCCAAGGAAGTGCAGATCATCACCTGCATTACGCGAGGCATGCGCAACAAGGAGATTGCCTACCAGGTGGGAACCACGGAACAGGTGATCAAGAATTATCTGCGCAAGATCTATGACAAACTCGGTGTCAGCGATCGGCTGGAACTGGCTCTTTACTGCATGCATCACCAGTTGCTGAAGGACTATCCGCAGGAGATGATGAACTCCTGAGATGGATTTGCAGAGCGAATAAGGTCCGTTAGATCCGGGCCTCATTCCTTTTGTCGTGCTTATTGTTTTTTGGTTATTGCCTCAGGGTTTTGAATCCACGAAATTTTCGGTGGCTCTTTCATCGCGTAACGAAGTACCATTCCTGTCACACATGGCTTCCGGAATTGTTGCGCAGTGGCGTGGCCTGACTTCGCCGCAGAGGAATGCGTTCATCGCCTGCTTTCTTGGCTGGGCGTTGGATGCGTTTGACTTTTTCATCCTGACGTACGTGATTACGGCGATCGCTTCGGACTTTCGCACATCTGTTGAAGCGGTGACAGAGGCCCTGTTCTGGACGCTGGCAATGCGTCCTGTGGGCGCACTGATCTTTGGAGCCATGGCCGAGAAGTTCGGTCGTAGACCCACGTTGATGATCAACATCATCAGCTTCTGTGTCTTTGAAGTGGCTTCGGGTCTGGCGCCAACGCTGGGATGGTTGCTCGTCTTCCGTGCGTTGTTCGGTGTTGCCATGGGCGGCGAATGGGGTGTGGGTGCCGCGCTTGCCTTTGAGACCCTGCCAGAAAAGGGTCGAGGATTCTTCTCCGGCCTGTTGCAGGAAGGCTATGTGATCGGCAACTTTCTGGCAGCAACCGTCTATGGCCTGGTGTTCCCGCATCTGCACGGTACCGGTAGCCTGACGAACTGGCGTGTCATGTTCTTTATCGGTGCGCTGCCTGCGATCCTGGTGTTTTACATCCGCAGCAAGGTGGAGGAATCGCCCGCATATCTCAGCGGACAGGTAAAGGCTGTGCGGCCGAGGCTGCATTTTGCAGATATTCGGAAATATGCGGCAACGTTTCTTTTCCTTGTCCTTCTGATGACGGCCTTTAACTCCTTTAGCCACGGCACGCAGGACTTATACCCCACATTTCTGCAAAAGGCGAAGGAGTTTACGCCTGGGCGCGTGGGTTGGGTGAGCGACATTGGTCATGTGGGCGCGTTGCTGGGTGGCATTGTCTTCGGAACGCTCTCCGAGTGCTGGGGGCGGCGGCGTGCAATTGTTACCGCAGCTCTGCTTTCTATCCCTATGATCTGGTTTTGGGCGTTTACGCGCGAGCCGCTGCTGGTAGCGCTGGGAGGGTTCCTGATGCAGTTCATGGTTCAGGGTGCGTGGGGCATTATTCCGGCGCATCTGAACGAGCTGTCCCCTGCGGCAGTTCGTGCGACCTTTCCCGGGCTGGCATACCAGCTTGGCAACCTGATCTCGTCCAGAAACGGCAAGTTTCAGGTAGCTTTGGCACGTAAGTATTTCGATGGAAATCTGGGACCGGTGCTGGCGCTGACCGTGGTGGTAGTGGCGACAGCAGTGGCCCTGTTGGCGGGGTTTGGCAGGGAGGCCAAGGGCCAGAGCATGACTTCGGTGGACGACTCTCCGGCGTAGTCGGAAGTTGGTTCTGCGATAGCGCCAAATTCAGTCAGAAACTATTTGTGGTCAGACCACTGGGTTTCCTATGCAACATTTTTGCCCATTTTTGAATAAATTTGGCCGCAGAGCAATTTTAAAGGACAATAAGAGTAGGAAACTCTACGGATCGTGCCGCGCATTCACTTTCAGCAGCAACTCGCCACCTTGAAGGACAAGCTCCTTGCCATGGCTGCGTTATCGCAGCAGGCGCTGGAGTTGTCGGTGGAGGCGTATCTGCAACGCGATGCAGGGCTATGCCTGCATGTGCAGGATATCGAAGAAGCCATTAACGCTGCCGAACGTGGCGTGGACGAGATGGCATATGAGTTGCTTGCAAAAGAACAGCCCATGGCGATGGATCTACGCTTCCTGATGGCCGTCATCAAGATCAATGGCGATCTGGAACGTGTGGGCGATCAGGCTACGGCCATTGTGAAGCGTTGTACCGAGTTGCAGCAGTTCGACCCGCAGGCCGGCCCGGAGAACCTTCCCGGCGATCTGGCGGCGATGGGCGCTTTTGCCGTAAAGATGATTCGCCGTGCGATTCGCGCCTTGCTGGAAGGCGATCCGGTGCTGGCAGAGAAGGTGCTGGCCATGGATGATGAGATGGATCGAATGAACCGTGAAGCCCAGACGGCCTTGCGGAATGCGATGGTTCGATGTCCGGAGATCACATCGAACGCGCTTAACTCGATCATTGTGGCACGCAACCTGGAACGCAGCGGCGACCACGCTACAAACATTGCAGAGGACGTCATTTTCTGGGTTCGCGGATCCGACGTACGGCATAACCAGGCGGCTGAAGCCGTCGCTTAAGTAGATAAAAGGACATCATGGTAGACGAAGTAAAGAGCACCTCCACGAGTGCTGCGGCCGTCGCAGATTTGGCTTCGCAGAAACCCGCAGTTGAAAAGAAGGAAACCAAGGCGCAGAAGATGGAGCGTCTGAAGGCGGAGAAAAATCCTTGGGAAAGCTGGGATGAGGTTGTTGCCTTCTCGAAGCAGGGCCGCGATTCGGTAGTGCCGGATTGGACGGGAGTCTACTTCAAGTGGTGGGGTATCTACACGCAGGGCGACGGCATTGGCGCTGTGGGCGGCGTTGGCGGGGAAGGCAAGGCCAGCCCCTATTTCATGATGCGTGTCGGTATTCCAAACGGCATTCTCAGCAGTGCACAGGCGCGCGTTCTGGCTGACCTTGCGCATGAGCATGGCCAGGATCTGGCGGACATTACCACGCGTCAGAATATCCAGTACCACTGGCTGTCGATTGAGTCTCTACCCGTAGTGGTGGATGCTCTGACAAAGGTTGGCCTGTCGCCGAAGGGTGCCTGCGGTGACGTGGTGCGTAACGTAACTGGATGCTCGCTGGCTGGCCTGCACAAGCACGAACTGCTGGATGCCTCTCCAATTGCAAGGAAGGTTGCGGCGTTTCTCACCGGCAATCCCGACTTTGTGAACCTGCCGCGCAAGTTCAAGATTAACGTCACGGGCTGCCCGGAGTGGTGCTCGTACCCTGAGATTAACGACATCGGCATGACCGGTGTGGAGCGCGTTGTCGATGGCAAGCGCGAGGTTGGTTTCTCGGTTCGTGTCGGTGGTGGTTTGTCGAAGGAACCGCATCTCGCTATCCGTTTGAATGCGTTTGTAAAGCAGGAACAGGCGGAAGAGGTCTGCTATAAGATTGCGGAAATCTTCCGCGATCACCAGGGAATATTGCGCGAAAACCGCGCGACGGCACGCCTGAAATTCATGTTTATGAAGGATGGCTGGACAGCCGAAACCTTCCTTGCCGAACTGGAACGCAGGCTTGGATACAAGCTTGATCCGGGGCCGGAAGAAGTGATTCCGGATGAAGTGCATCGCGATCATACGGGTGTGATTCCGCAGCAGCAGGAAGGTCTGTCCTCGGTTGGAATCTCTGTATTGCGCGGACGCCTGAACTCATCGCAGTTGCATGCGCTGGCGGACCTGGCAGAGGAATTCGGTTCGGGCGATCTGCGTTGCACCATCCAGCAGAACATCCTGATTGTGAATGTGCCGAATGCAAAGGTGCAGGCGCTGGTGGAACGCATCGGTGCGCTTGGATTGCATGTAGAGGCCAGCAACTTCTGGCGTGGAACAGTTGCATGCACTGGCACTGAGTTCTGCAAGCTGGCCATCTCGGAGACGAAGAGCTTCTCACGCTGGCTGGTGGATGAGATGGAAGAGCGTGTTCCCAACTTCGATCAGCAGATTCGCATTAACGTGACCGGATGCCCGAATAACTGCGGTCAGGCGTGGATTGCGGACGTTGGCCTGGAAGGTAAGAAGGTAAAGGTGGACGGTAAGATGGTCGATGCTTACTACTTCTGCCTTGGCGGATCGCTGGGTAAGCACGCAGGATTTGCGCGCGCCGTAGGGTATCGTGTGCCTGCAACAGAGGTGCCGGTGGCGATGGAGCGTCTGTTGAAGACGTACCTGAAAGACCGCAAGGCGGAAGAAAACCTGCGCGAATATTTTGCGCGCTTCACCGATGAAGAACTGCGTGGGCAACTTGCCGGTGCGGTGGTGGAAGCGGCGGAACGCGATAAGCCGAGCGGACGTCCTCCGGCGGAGATGTAAGCTGTTGCACGGGAAACTGCAAATGCGAGCCGGATACAGCGCAGGCTGTATCCGCTTTGCATTTTGTCTGAGAAGTTGTACTTATGAATTTGCTTGAGAAACCGCAGCGCAAGAGGATTTTGTTATGGCGCTATTTCCCATTTTTCTAAAACTTACGGCAAAGCGTTGCCTCGTGGTTGGCGCGGGATCCATTGCCGAATCGAAGATTCAGAGCCTGCTGGATGCCGAGGCGGATGTGATCGTGGTGGCAACGCGCGTCTCTGAACGTGTGCAGCAGCAGGCCGATGCGGGAGAGATTCATCTGCATGTGCGTGAGTTTCGCGATGACGATCTGGAGGGTATGTATCTTGCGGTGGCCGCGACCGATGTACCCGCAGTGAATCGTGCGGTGTATGCAGGTGCGCAGCAGCGCAACATCCTCGTCAATGCTGTGGATGATCCACCGTACTGCGATTTTTATTTTCCTTCTGTCGTCCGCCGCGGTGATTTGCAGATTGCTATTTCCACCGCTGGTGAAAGCCCGGCATTTGCCATGCAGTTGCGCAAGGCTTTGAACGAAGCATTGCCGCATGATGTTGGAGCATGGCTGGAAGAACTCGGTCGGCTGCGTCGTGAAGTGTTGCAGATGGAACCGCTGGGTGAACCGCGAAAACAATTGCTGCATCTGCTGGCGCAGCGTGAAGTATGCGGTGCGGAGGATTGTCCTTCGCGAAAGACTGCTCGCGCACATGCACGTGAACATTACCCTGAGCGTAACGCGGAGGCTTCGCAATGAACGCGCAGAAGGGAACGGTCTATCTGGTAGGTGCGGGGCCAGGTGATCCGGAGTTGCTTACGCTGAAAGCAGCGCATCTTCTCGCTACCGCGGATGTTGTGTTGCACGACGATCTGGTGCCGGATGCGATTGTTGCATTGGCAAACCCCAATGCGTCGGTAACGAGTGTTGGTAAACGCTGCGGACGGCCACGCATTACGCAGGCAGGCATTCACGAATTGATGATCGATTCCGCGCGTCGCAACCAGAGCGTTGTGCGTTTGAAGAGTGGTGACCCGCTTGTATTCGGACGTGCTGCAGAAGAGTTACAAGCCTTGCGCGAAGCAGAGATCCCTGCGGTGGTGGTGCCGGGAGTCTCTGCTGTGTTTGCTGCGGGTGCAACGTTACAACTTCCTCTTACCGATCGGCGTACGGCATCGAAGTTGATTCTCATCAGTGGATCGCACGCAGCGGATAAAAAGAACCCTCTGCCCATGTGGCAGGGGCCTCTGCCGGAAGACGCAACGCTGGCAATTTATATGCCAGGGCGCGATCTGCATGTACTTGCAGAGGAACTTAGTCTTCATGGAGTGCCACAGGATATGCCGTGTGTTGCGATCTCATCCGCGGCAACACCGCAACAGACAGCGTCTGCGGCTACGCTCGAACGATTTGGTTCGCTGCAACCGGGACATGCTCCACTGCTGATTCTCATTGGGCGCGCAATGACATCCATGCTCGAACGCAAAGACACAGAACAGCCCGAAAGAATTCTCACGGAATTCGTGAGGGCTCTATCGACCTAGCCTCCTGCGAATCCACATCTCAAAACGATGGAGCACGCTTGTCTGTGGACAGTCGAGATGTAGGCACTCGTTAGTTTGTAAGAGTACTGGAAGCCACGTCGGGCAGGTAGCCGTAGAGAAGATACTTCTGCCGGCGCTCCCTGAACTCCCACAGATGTGCTTCCCATGCAGAAACTATTTCATGTGGGTCTTTACCTGCGGCGAGTGCCTGCATTGTTTCTGCGTTCAGAATGAGTTTGTTTGCCTGTTCCATGTGGAATGCCTGCGGATATTGCGCATGAACGGCTGCAAGCAACTCTACCCCCATTGCGGGCGCGTCGAGACGTGTGCGATCTGTTACTGTAGCGCGGATGCCATGAATCTGCTGGCCTGCATAGGGATAGGGCTTCCCGGGAGTGAACGTTACGGGCGAAAACGTGACTCCTGCAATGTTGCGTTGATTCAGTTTGTCTACGAGCTTCTGCGCTTCTGCATCGGATGTAATCCATGCAGCACCGACCTGTTCGAATGCATTGTCTGTACCACGGCCAACGGAAAGATTTGTCATTTCGGCAAAAGCAATCCCTGTGTAGAGCGTGGCGGCGTTCATGTTGCGGAGATTGGGCGAAGGGTTCACCCACGGAAGGCCGGTGACGTCGAACCAGAGACCACGTTGCCAGTTTTCCATCTTCACCACGATGAGCTTTACGCCGAGTTTGCGTTCGCCATTGAAGAAGCCGGCGAGTTCGCCCATCGTCAGTCCAAGCGAAACCGGCTCCTGCATGTAGTTGATGTAGCTCTGTGTGCCTGGATCAGAGATGGGGCCTGTGACATTCACTCCGCTGATCATTGCTGGTCGGTCAAGCACAACAACCGTAGTGCCAGCCTTCGCCGCGGACTCCATCACGTAGCCCAGTTCCGTCTCGTAGGTATAGAAACGTGCGTTGGCATCTTGTAGATCGACCAGCACTGCATCCAGTTTTTGCAGGTCTTCCACCTTCGGATAGCGGTCTGCGAGCTTTGCCCCGTAGAGCGAGAGCACTGGCAGGCGTGTAGCTGCATCGACTGCGTTGCCGATGCCTTCATGATCTTCTGCGCCAAGAATGCCGTGTTCCGGTGCGAATAGCGTGGTGAGTTCAATGCCACTTCCGTGTTGTGCATACAGGATGTCGATGGTGCTCTTGCCGCTACGATCCATGCCGGAATTGTTAGTTAACAAACCTAACTTTAGGTGTCCCGGAATCTTTGCGGGCAAAGCATGGAGAACCTGAAAATTGGTTTTCTCAAGTACGTCAATACCGGTTAGTGTTGGCTTCGCAGGGAGAGGTTTATCCAATGCAAGAGCATGAGCAGCCGCCGTGGCTATTTTGCCGCGCAAGGGTGTAATGGCTTTACGCCCGCGTGGATGAACAGCGTTGGCCAGCAAAATCACATAACTATCGCTGCGTGGGTCCATCCATATCGACGTGCCGGTAAAGCCTGTGTGACCAAAGCTGCCTACAGGGTAGATATCGCCGCGAGGACGTGAGTAAGGTGAATCAATATCCCAACCGAATCCACGCAGTGCCTTGGCTCCTGCTGGCTGTTCCGGTTGGCACATCAGTTGTAACGTGTTCTGCTTCAGCGGGAAGGTGCTGGGGCGTCCGGCAAGACGATTGAGCAACTCCTGCGCAAAGATGGATGTATCGGCAATGGTAGAGAACACGCCTGCGTGTCCGGCCACTCCGCCCATACGACGTGTGGTGGGGTCGTGGACTTCACCGCGAAGCATGCGGTCATCGTCCATAGGCTTGTCGTCATTGTGCGCAGTGGGTGCAATGCGCTTTAACAGGATGGGATTTGCCTTTGCGGTGGCACAGTTGGCAGGTGCAGGTTCCCGGTAGAGATGCGAGCAATGTGGTGTGAGATAGGCAGTGTCTTTCATGGCCATTGGTGCGAAGATGTGTTTCGCTGCATAAACGTCCAGTGGTTCGCCGCTGATCTTTTCCACGATGGCGCCAAGCGTGATGAAGTTAATGTCGGAGTATTTGAAGGTGCGTCCTGGAGGGCCGTAGGGGATGGATTCCATCGCGCGCTTTACACCTTCGGCTTTTCCGCTCCATGCGTCTTTCAGCGATACATCTTCGCTTAGACCGCTGTAGTGTGTCAGCAACTGGCGGATGGTGATATTGCTCTTTCCAGCTGCGGCAAATGCGGGAAGATACTTCACCACAGGATCGTCGAATTGCAGCTTGCCTTGTTCGTATAACTGCATGATTGCCACGGAAGTGGACATGCACTTTGACAGCGATGCCATGTCGAAGATGGTGTCTTCTGTCATCGCTTCAATCGACGGATCTTCAGCGCGATTGCCATATGCCTTTTCGTAGACGATATGGCCATTGCTTCCAATGGCAACCACTCCGCCGGGAAGCAGCTTATCCTTCAGGCCTTGTTGCATCTGCATGTCGATTGCAGAGAAGTCGTATGTTTGGGCATGCATCGTGCTGGCGCATATCAGGCTGAACAGAACGATCACAGTGAGTGAGCGGGTGCGTGGCTTGACGATGAAACTGAACAGCGAACCTGTTGCGAATGTCACGACGGCCCCTAAAAGGACATACCAGGTAAAGGCGATGCTCGAAAGCGCGAAGCTACCGACGTGCAGCGACGGCATGGATGTAATCTTCGGAAGATACAGGACCAGGTTGAAGGCAAAGCCTGCAAGCATACCCATCGTGGCTCCGAACTGTGTTGCGTACCGTGTTAGTGTGCCAAGCAGAAACACTCCAAGCAAAGCGCCGTAGGCGACAGATGCGATGGAGAGCCCCATCTCTACGACGTGTCCTTTGCCGCCGACTTTGACGGAGTAAATTGCAATGGCGATAAGCACCACGGCCCACAGTAGAGTAGCTGTGCGCGAAAGCAGATTACGCTCTGCATCAGATGCAGCAGGCTTAAGCTTCATGTAGAAGTCCACGATGGTGGTGGACGAAAGCGAGTTCAGTGCAGCGGAAAGATTCGACATAGCCGCCGCAAGAATTGCTGCAATGAGAAGACCGGCAACGCCGACCGGCATCTGCTGCACGATGAATGCAGGAAAGATGCGGTCAGTGCCTTGTACCGTGAGCCATTGCGGATGTTGCCCGTAGAACACATATAGTCCCGCACCGATGAAGAGAAAGAGCGCGAACTGCAGGAAGACCACTCCGCCGCTGGCCATAAGGGAAACGCGCGCGTCGCGCAGATTTTTTGCTGCCAGTAAACGCTGCACCATCAACTGATCGGTTCCATGCGATGCCATGGTGAGGAAAGCACCACCGATGACGCCAGCCCAGAACGTATAGTTCGAAGTCAGGTTTAGCGTAAAGTCAAACATCTGTAGCTTGCCTGCCGCACTGGTCACCGCATGGATCAGGTGCCATCCACCGTTAACCTTGGTGCCCAGCGTAAACAGTGCGACGAGCGTGCCTGCGATATAGAGGAACATCTGCACCACATCCGTCCAGATGACGGCTGTCATACCGCCTTCAAAGGTATAGGCCAGTGTGAGCATGCTGATGATGACAATGCTTGCAATGTCATTTGTACCGATGGCGATGCCTACCACGATGCTGACGGCATAGACGCGAACACCTTCGGCAGCAGCGCGTGTCAGCAGAAACAGGCCTGCTGTTACCTTGTGCAGAATGGGGCCGAAGCGTCGGTCGATTAGCTGGTAGGCCGTAAAGAGTTCGCCATCGAAATAGCGTGGCAGAAAGAGGATACAGATCAGCAGCCTACCCACCATGTAGCCGATGACAAGCTGGAGAAACGTGAAGTTTCCCCCGAAGGCAATACCGGGAACACTGATGATAGTGAGTGTGCTGGTTTCGGCAGAGACGATGGAGAGCGCAATGGCCCACCAGGGCACGCTGCGTGCAGCAAGAAAGTACGAGGACAGGGAACTGTCTGTCGGCTTGCGAAAGCGAAGACCGAACAGTGTGATCCCGATCAGGTAAAGAACAATCAGGCCAAGGTCGAAGGGATGAAGCCGCGTCGGCATGCTACAGAGTCTACAGGGCAAAGGCGTTTACAGCACGCGTCCTCGCAGGATTGTGGCGATCCGGCTTCCATCCGTGTTGAAAATATTGAAATCGGCCAAGGTATTGTCGGTGGCGTAGCCGGTCATCCGCTTGGGGTTCCGTGTTGCCAGCCGCACTGCTGTTGCCAGGTCGCACTGGGTAAAGTCCTGCATGTTCTTTACGCCACGGTCGAGGGTGAGTACGGAACCGGCCAGTACGCCGTTGTGCATGGCGACGCGGTTTTCCACGTGCACACGCATGTCGCCCAGCAGGTATTCTCCGTCCGGCATGCCTGTGGCTGCCATGCCATCGGTGATCAGGATGGCACGCTCATCACCCTTCATGCGGAACCATAGGCGCACAGCTTCCGGCGTTGTATGTACGCCATCGCAGATCAGTTCGGCGTAGAGATCGCGTGTATCGAGCACCACTCCGAGGACGCCGGGTTCGCGTTGCGTGAGACCGCGCATGGCGTTAAATGTGTGTGTAGCGCTTACGGCACCTGCTGCAATGCCCGCACGTGTTTGGGTTGCCAGCGCGTCGCTGTGACCGATGCTGCATCGCACGCCGACTGCCGTGGCATGGTGGATCAACTCCGTAGCATCAGGGAGTTCAGGTGCGATGGTAAGCAGGCGGATGTGTCCGCGTGCGGCCTCCTGGAAGCGGTTGAATAACTCAACGGAAGGCTTTTGTAGTAACTCGGGGGTGTGTACGCCTCGCTTTTCATGCGACAGGAAAGGCCCTTCAAGGTGAATACCCAGGATGCGCGCACACGATTCTACTGGTTCGTCTTCAATTGCGTTGGCAATGTGTTCCAGAGCATGAAGTGTGTGGTCGATCCCAGCGGTTACGGTTGTCGCCAGGAATTCGGTGGTGCCGTAACCTGCCAGTGTGCGGGCCACGTTGGTGATTGCTTCCGGAGTGCCTTCCATTACATCGCTTCCACCTGCGCCGTGCACATGGACATCGAAGAATCCTGCGCTGAGTGTGCTTTCGGGGAGATACAGGCAATCGTTTGGCAGCATGTCGCGTTCGTAGGATGTGACATGCTCCACGCGGCCGTCGTTGAGCAGCAGCAACGGATGGTGGATGATCTCGTCTGCTGTAATCAGTGCCTTTGCTGCAATGGCTTTTGTCTGCGTCCCGGGTGTAAGTTTTGTCTGGTCATTCATTGGACTGGTACCTGTAAAGGTGGTGCCGGCAACCCCAAGTCAGATGCCGGCGGAATGGTCTGTGTGCGATCCCATTGGCGTTGTGCGGATCGCACCTTATCAATGCGGCTCAGCCAGAGATTTAAAGTGTAGTCGTAACGCGCAAGATTGTTACGTAGAAAATACGGGCGGTTCGATTTGAGCCATGCAGTTTCGTACAGGTCGCGCAGCAGAGAGTATTGGTTGCGCATGTCCTGTAGCTTGCCGTTGACCGCATTGATGTCATTCAAATTCCGTGCAACCTCAATACGGCTATCCCTGTCCTTCGCCGTCTGTAGTCGATACGCTGTCGCGTATTCGGTAGCCATGTTGTCTGTGAGTTGAAACTTCAGGCCGATCAGATCCATGCGGCGCGCACCGAGTTCCATGGCATCCAGTGCATCCTGTTCACGCAGGGGAGCAGAGGCGCGTGCCTGTGCAATCAGGACGATTGCATTCTCTGCATGTATGCGGAGGTCATGCACATAAGGTCGAATTTTCTGCGCATAGATTTGTCCGTCTGCACTCCACGGATCGATCCAGAACAGAAGGTCGGAGGCATCGCTGGTTTTGAAGTTGTTCTTCAACACCGCATGCGCTGCCATCAACTCTTTTTGCGCTTCGTTGATCTTGCCGGTGGAATCTCCGTGAAAGACCTGGCCGAAGCTATCCTGAAACTGAGGAATAGAGCTTTCACCCTTGTGCCATGCAGCCTGTGCGCCAAACAGAAGTCCGTACCAGTTGTTGTTGAAGAGGGCTTCGCCGTCGTCTTCCCATAGAGTGTTCAACTGGCCAGTGCATCCCGCAGCCTGTCCCTGTGCAGTGAACTGTTGCATGTTGCCGAGCGCGTTGTTGAAGTTGGGCCATACGCGGCTCCAGTTATTCACTCCGGGGGCCACCCAGCATTCAAAACCTGCATCGGTGTAGGGTTTGATCCACGGTGCAAAGCTGGTGTGTGGGTTGTACTCCCAGCTCACTGCAATGGTTTGTTGTTTGAAGCTTTGCGGCAGTGTTTTGAGCAGCGCCGGTTCCTTCATGGCGATGTCGCCCCAGAAGAGAAAACGACGATGCAGCGATTGCAGTCCGGCAACAATTTTTTGTAGATAATCGAGATATACCGGGCCAAGTCCTTTAGCATCGACCGCGGCCTTGGTTTGCCCTTTGCCGAGTTCAACGGTTTCATCTGCGCCGAGATGCAATAACGGTGATGGATAGTTACTGGCCAGTTCTGCATAGATGCGGCGTATAAGTTCCAGCGATCCCGGCTGTCCGGGTGCGAGAACGTGGCCGTTCGGCGTCTCAGCCAGCGGAGCATACATCTCCTGGTTGAGCATGTAATGCAGGTGGCCGAAAGCTTCCTGCTCGGGGATCACGGTGATGTGATACTTCGCAGCGTAGGCAACCAGTTCGCGTGCCTGTTCCGGTGTGATGGAGCCACCGGGAGGTGCAGCCAGCGGCTCGCTGCGATACTGCATGGTGTTTTCGAAGTAGGGCGAATAGACATTCACCTTGTACGACGCGAGCTTGCGAATCTCTTCCTTGTGAAACTCCAGCGTGGGCAGCGGGCCGCGTGAAAGATCGTCGTGCAGACCGCGGTATTTCATTGCAGGCCAATCGCGAATGCTTGCCGTATGCAGTGTGGCACTGTCGCCGTAACCGGTGACAAGCTGCTTTGCTGTCATGGCTCCATAGAACATGCCAGTCGAAGATGCGCCAATAACGGTAACGCCTGTGCTGTCGGGCACAATTGCATAGCCTTCGTCCTGCATCTCGGGCGCCCAAGCAACATGCGCGGAAGAAAGTATCTGCTTACCTGCGACAGAATCTGCTCGTAACAGCGTGATGTGTTGTGCGACGCCTGACGATGTGCGCACACCCATCTCCGCAAGTTGGCGATTGAGTTCCGTAGCAGCAAAGGTGTCATCGGCATTGCATGCGGCGCATACAACGTTCACGCCACTGGGCAACGCAACAGAAGTTACCGCGACGGCTTCACGTGGCGTGGGGATGAGCGCTATCTGTGAAACAGCCGAGCTACTAAACAGCAACGCAAATGGCAACAACAGGTGTTTGAGTTTTCTGGCAAGGGCCATGTAATCAAACTATACGTTTTGACACGTGCATTGCTATGGAAGATTGCTTTATGCCGGAGGACGTACTGTCCAGAGTGCGGGCTGGCGCACGGAAAACCAGCGCAGCAGCGCAGGCTGCGAAGGTTCGATAGGTAGTTGTTTCCAGAGGGCGATGTACTCCGGGCGATCGTATGCCCGTCCGGCAAATAACAGGCTGGGCTGGCGTACAGGCCAGTCACGGAAGTGCTCTGTGTCGGCGGGAAGCTTCCACTGGCTGCGATTCTGCATGTAAGGGAAGAGATAGGCGATGGCAGAGCGCATGCCGCGTCCGTCCGGCAGGTTCACCTCCCACAGCGATTCCATGGGCGTGGATAGAACTTCGCATGCAACGGAAAGACAGTCCAGCGTGAAGATGGATGCTGCATAGGCAGCCCGTGTGTGCAACTCGATTGGAAACTGGCCGTCGAAGTTCATCTGTCGCAGTAGCTTGTCGCGGAAGCGGTGTCCGCATTCGATCAGCAGAGCTTCATTGTGTGTGAAGCGTGCCATCTCTGCTGCCTGCATCGTCCAGCAGATGGCGGTGCGGTCTTTCATCTCGCGTGCAATAAAGCCGGGCTTGCTTTCATTCAGCCATGTGACGAAATCACTGAACCATTTACGCAGAGCTTTTGTTTCATTCTCGGTTGCCACACCGTTGTATGCGCAAAGGAATGAAGCCGCGCGTACAGTCTCTGCCAGCATGACCGTATCTTCCACGCCGCGATAAGTGCCTGTAGTGGAAGGTGGGACACAGGCAGCATGGTCGAGCTGTGGTTCCATGCGAGTGGCGTCGTCAAGGAACCATGCATGCAGGTGCTTCATTGCATGCTGTGCATACTTTGTATCATTTGTAAGTCGCCATGCGGCAGTGCACGATGCCACAACACCGTTCATGCTGACCACTGCATCGCGATGCAGTGAGAAGGCAGATGGGTTGATCTGGCCGGGCCTGTGCTCCATGCTGCCAGTATCGGTTTTGAACCATTCCACATCTTCCGAGTAGTAATGGTTTGTCGGGATATCCTTGTGGCCTGCTGGAATGCTGGTGATCGTTGCGGGTGCAACCTGTAGTGCTTTATTCGCAGTGCTCAGAATATGGTCGCGATCATAGGCGGCCACATTGAAATGAACATTCTCTGTTGTCTGTGCACGCAGAAACGAAGACGTACAGAGTCCTGCGAGTAAACCTGTAGCAAAGCTGCGACGCGTGACCGACACAGGGCGAGGTGAAGGCATGGTGTTGCCAGTATGCGCCTAAAGGTGCGGAAGACGCATGAAATATATAGCAACAGATGCTTATTGCTTGAATATCTGCGAAAGGTTTTGCATCGGGTTTAACTGACGTGGACAACCGGTCGTGCATCCTGTTGCGGCACGGCCTTGCGCAGAACTTCGTGTGTCAATGGGGCAGTGTCGCCTTCGCCAAGGAAGAGGAAACGAAGGATGTTTACAGCAGGACTTACCTGGGTCCAGCGGAAGTACACATGCGGCACCTTCCCCGTTCGCTTTTCCAGATAGATCAGCAGTGCTGCAATGGAGTTGGCAATCACCGGGCTTTGTGCGCTGAGAATGCGATGCTGTCCAATGCGTCGTCCTGTTACGTGCAGCACTTCGGAGAACTCGGAAGCGTCTCCGCGAACAACCTCGAAGAAGATGAGGAATTCTTTTTCGCTTAGATTGTGATAGTGGCGAACCTGCCAGTCGGAACGATCCAGCTCCCACGCCGTGTCGCCATCTTCAGGACTGCGCGCCACCAGCCGGATGACCTGGTCTTCGTCTTCAGCCACGATTGATTCGGCTATCTCATCCAGATCGAGGTCTGTAATGCGGAGTTCTGTGGAGCGTATGGCGCGTGAAACAAAAGACGACAGTAGCATGCAGGCGATGAAGATGGATGAAATCTTCAAACCTTCCGGGCGTTCCACAATATTGGCAAGGGTTGTGTAGGCGAAGATAACTGTTGTTGCAACGTAAATCCAGCGTGTACGGGTATGCCATAGGCTGATCATCACTGCCACCGAGGCCGATGTGATGAGTACGAGAACGCCAGTGGCATAAGCGCCACCCTGCGCGTCCACATCCGCGTGGAAGAGCAGAGTGACCATGGTGGCGATGCCCATGAAAACCATCACCAGCGGGCGCGTGGCTCGAGCCCATTCCGGTGCCATGCCGAACTTCGGCAGGTAGCGCGGAATCAGGTTGAGCAGGCCTGCCAGTGCGGAGGCACCGGCAAAACCCAGAATCAGGATGGTGCTGATGTCATAGGCTGTGCCCACCGCGTTGCCCACATAATGATGCGCGAGCCATGCCATGGCGCGGCCGTTGGCATCGCCTCCCGGCTGAAACTCCTTGGCCGGGATCAGGACGGTGGTGATGACGCTGGTGGCGATCAGGAAAACGCTCATGATCCCGGCGGCAGTCACCAGCAGGTGCTGGGTATTGGCAATGCGTTCCTGCTCGTTTTTTGCCTGTATCAGAGGCATCACGGCGACGCCGGTTTCAAATCCCGATAATCCCAGCGCCAGTTTGGGAAAGAGCAGCAGGGAGATACCGATCATCATCCAGGGGCTCTGGTGCCGACTGGCAAGGCTCAGATGCCAGCCCTGTAGTACGTGAGGATGGCGAATGATCTCAACAATACCTGCCGTCACTACTACTGCGTTCAAAACCAGGTAGGAACCCACCAGAACGACCGCCACGCCCACAGCTTCCTTGAAACCCTTCAGGAAGATGCAGCCCAGCACCGCCAGGATCAACAGGGTAACTGTGGTCTGGTGGTCGATCCATGCAGGCATGAAGGGGTTGTGGATCAGGTGGGCAGCGCCGTCGGCGGCCGACAGCGTCATGGTAATGATAAAGTCCGTGGTTGCAAAGCCCAGTAGAATCAGTACGAAGACCTTGCCTGCCCAGGCGGGGAACAGGGTCTGCAGCATGGCAATCGAACCCTGCCCGTTCGGGCTGGCCTTACAGACCCGGTTATAAATCGGGAGTGCGGCAAAAAGAGTCACCAGCACCAGCACCAGCGTGGCCAACGGCGAAAGCACACCGGCGGCAAGGAATGCTATGCCTGGCTGGTATCCAAGGGTGGAGAAATAATCCACGCCGGTAAGGCACATAACCTTCCACCATGGATCCTGGGCCTCGTGCTTGGGAGCATTGGAGGCCCGCAGGTCTGCTAACAACCAGTCGGAGAAACTCATTGAACTCTTCGGAGTGTACGCCAATATTTTCAAGGTTGGTTTGGCTTTGCACAGGATTTCTGCAAAGGATTCATAGTCCGTTTGCATCCAAAATCCCTCAAATGCGCTACGCTGAGTGCGGGATACCGCAAAATTTCGGTCCCGGGAGAGTCAGAAAGCGTGAGCCAGACTATTTTCCTGCTGGAAGACGATGTGGACATCAGCAAACTTGTCCGCTATCAACTGGAGTCCAACGGATTTATTGTGCAGAGCTTTGCCGATGCCGGCGAAGTGCTGCCTGCAGCCGAGCGTAAAGCTCCAGCCTTGTTTCTACTGGACATCATGGTTCCAGGTGGCGATGGATTGGATGTGTGCCGTCGCCTGCGTATGAATCCTGACCTGAGCACGATCCCCGTAATCTTTTTGACGGCGCTTGCCTCGGAGAGTGATCGCGTTCATGGTCTTGAACTGGGTGCGGACGACTACATCACCAAGCCCTTCAGCACGCGTGAACTGCTGGCCCGTGTGAAGGCTGTTCTTCGTCGCTTTGAGCGTCACGAACCGGCGGAGACGCTACGTGTTGGAGACATCGAAATCGATAGCGGAGCCATGCAGCTTCGCGTAAAAGGCCAGATCGTGGCAACCACTGCCACGGAATTCCGGCTGCTTGATTACCTGACCCGCCATCCTGGACGTGTCTTCAGCCGCGACCAGTTGCTGGATGCGGTCTGGGGCGATGCGCGTTTTGTCACGCCCAGATCGGTGGATGTGTATGTTCGCCGCATCCGCGAAAAGATTGAGGACGATGCCGAAGACCCACGCTATCTGAAGACCATGCGTGGTGCGGGGTATCGTTTCGAACGGCCTGACCGTATCGCTCAAACGCTGGCTTCCACCGAAGCCTGAAGATACTGAACGTACGGTGAAAGGCTTTCTTCACAATCCGGTAGTCACAGCCCTCGTGTGCTTCAGCGTGGGGGCCGTGCTGATCTTTTTTGCTCCGCAAAGAAATCTGCGCTGGATTGTGGTTCTAGCCTTTTGCATTGTGTGCCTGGTTTGCGGCGCCCTCGCACGCAACGAACTATTGCGGCGTGCGCGATACGTCTCGGCATGGTTTTCTGCGATTGGCGAACCGGGCGATAACAGGCCTCCTGTAGAAGTTTTTAGCAGTGAAATCTTCGGACCGGTACTGGCTTCCGCAAGAAGAGCCTCGGAGCAGGTGCAGCGTGAACGTGGTCGCTTGCAGGAGAGCCGTCACCAGTTAGAGGTTCTGCTGGAAGGCATGCAGGACGCTGTGCTGGGACTGGATGCAGCCGGTCGTGTGCAGTGGAGCAATTCTGCCATGCATCGCGTGGTGCATCGCGATGGCGATAGTTTTGCCGTGCGTCACGGGCGTGCCCTGGTGCATACCTTTCGCGATCCGGTGGTGCTCGCCGCCGTACAGGAGACGCTGGAACAGCGTGTCCCGCGCGAGTGCCGCAGCGAGCTGCTGTCGCAGGGAAGTGTCTTCCATGTAACGTCGTCGCCTCTGCCTGGTGGTGGTGCGGTGGTGGTGTTGCGCGATACCACACGTTTTGAAGCGGTGGAACGCCAGCAAAAGGATTTTGTCGCCAACGTATCGCATGAACTGCGCACACCCCTTACCTCCATTGTTGGCTATGTGGAAACAGTTTTGGATACAGAACAACTTTCCGCACCCGCAATTGAATTTCTTGAGACGGTACTGAAGAACGCTTCGCGTATGCACCGCCTTACAGAAGACCTGTTGCTATTGGCCAAGGTGGAACGCGGCGACGCTGTGGTTGACCCTCAGCCCGTGGAAGCGGAGCTGCTGCTGCGTGAAGCACTGATGACCGTCTCCGGTACTCCTTATGCTGAGGGTGTTTCTCTGACCGTTTCAGAAGCGACAGATCGTCAGGTTTTGGCAGACGAACACGCTATTCAGCAGGTTCTGGGCAATCTGCTCGAAAATGCTCTGAAGTATTCCTCAGGCATGAAGGAGCCGCCGCGCGTCATTGTCGGCGCACGGGATGCTGGCAACGTCGTGGAGTTCTCGGTTCAGGACTTTGGCCCGGGCATTCCTTCGGAGCATCTGCCGCGTCTGTTTGAACGTTTTTATCGCGTGGATAAAGCCCGTTCGCGTGAAAAAGGCGGCACTGGCCTGGGCCTGTCCATCGCCAAACACCTCATTGAACGCCACGGCGGACGTATCTGGGCGGAGAGTGTTCTTGGTAAGGGGAGTATCTTCCGGTTTACCCTCCCGGTTGCAGATTGATGCCATGTTCATGTACCTGTCGTAGTGTAGACGCACGAATTCGTGTGCACTTCAGGAAGGGCTGAACTTTGGGCGTCGAAATTGCAGTGAACAATTTGAATGCATGGTACGGCCCCACACATACCTTGAAGGGCATCTCGCTGCGTATCGCCGCAAATTCTGCAACGGCGCTCATCGGTCCCTCCGGATGCGGTAAAAGTACCTTTGTACGTTGTCTGAATCGCATGCATGAAACCGCTCCCGGCGCTCGCGTGGAAGGCACTGTGCTGGTGGGCGAAGAGAACATCTACGAGGCTGCATCGGCTGTGCCGGTCCGGCGGCGTGTAGGGATGGTGTTTCAGCGCCCGAATCCATTTCCCACCATGTCGATCTATGAGAATGTAGCGGTGGGTCTTCATCTTGGAGAAGTGACGAAGAAGTCGGAACTGGATGAAGTAGTGGAACGTTCTTTGCGTCAGGCCGCTCTGTGGGACGAGGTGAAAGATCACCTGCGCACGAAGAGCGGAGCCAGTCTTTCCGGAGGTCAGCAGCAGCGTTTATGCATTGCGCGCGCACTCGCGGTCGATCCTGAAGTGTTGTTGATGGATGAACCTGCCAGCGCGCTCGATCCTGTTTCAACGGGCAAGATCGAAGACCTGATCTTTGAATTGAAAGACGAATACACCATCGTAATTGTTACGCACAGCATGCAGCAGGCAGCGCGTGTAGCAGAGGAGACGGGCTTCTTTCTTTCGGGCCATCTGGTCGAATTCGACAAGACCGATCGCATTTTTACCAATCCGCGCGACAAGCGGACTGAGGACTATATTACGGGGAGGTTCGGCTGACGATGCGCAAACGTTTTCACCAATCGCTGGACGAACTGAAAGAAAAGCTGCTGATCATGGCAGGCTTTGCCGAACAGGCTATTCAACGATCGATTGAGGCCTATCGTACACACGATATGGAGCTTGTGGATCTGGTGCGCCGCAGCGAACCAGCGATCAATCGCCTGGAGCGCGAGATCGATTCTACGGCGCTCGATCTGTTGGCAATGGAACAGCCCATGGCTGTGGATTTGCGCTTCATCCTGTCGGTCATTCGCATTAACGCTGATCTGGAACGTGTCGGAGATCTGGCTGTGAACATTGCTGTGCGTGCAGAGGAAACAAGCGCACTGGGCGCAATCGATCTCCCCGTGGATATTCCGCGGCTGGGAACCATGGCGGCGGCGATGATCCGTAAAGCTCTGGAGGCTTTCATCGACGGCGATGCGGAACTGGCCGAGAGCGTGCTCGCACTGGATGATGAAGTGGACAAACTAAACTCTGCCGCGTTTCAGGCGCTCTCGGATGTGATTCGCAATCAGCCACAGCATACTTCGCAGGCGCTGCATGCCATGCTGATTGCGCGCAATCTGGAACGGGTGGGTGACCACGCTACTAATATCGCAGAAGATGTGATCTTCTGGGTGAAGGGCAACGACGTACGCCACGCAGCACCCGCTGCCTGAACTGTTTCTATACAAACGCCAGGTGTGAAATCCGCTCTTTCTCCGAGCGGATTTCTTTGTTTAGCCAAATAGGTTGAACTGGCGGTTTGTGTCTTCAGGGTTCGCATTCTGCGTTTCACTCACCGTATTTGCAGGCGTCGAAGTTTCTATTTCGGATGCGGTGTGCTGTGCATCTTCGTTGTAATCCCAGGCGAGCAGGCGGCTCATAAGTGGATAGAACAATCCCAGGCGAATTGGCGTTCCGTTCGGCAGGGATCGCCTGCGCACGCTGGCATAGGTGTTGAGCTGTGCTTCGTATTTGGCTCGTTCTTCGCGTAGGAATTTTTCTTTGTCGGCTTCGGTTTCGTTTGGCCCGGTTCGGTTGCCTGTTTTGAAGTCGATGATCCAGAAGGTGGCATCGCCCGGCTCCATTGGATTGGCACCGGCAAAGAAGCTACGGTCCAGGCGCACATGAATCTCTTCGCCCGCATCGCCCATGCGCCATGCGGCTTCTTCCGTAGCGGCGCGATGAGGCATCAGAATCCATCGCCCTTCTTCACTGGCAAGCATGCCGTGTAGTGCGCGCACAACCGTGTCCGAGGCGCGTTCGATCACCGAAGGAGGCAGGTTGGCTGCGCGCAGGGTTGTACGAATCGCTGGCTGCCATTGGCCTATCAGTGAAGCAAATGAATCTATCGCTTCGTGCGCAGATTCACCTGCCTGTATGTGTCGTTCGATCTCGCATGAAAGCCGTTCCACGAAGGCATGTATAGCATTGCCCACACCGCGTGCCCCAAAGGTGCCGGCGGGACGTGAAAAGCTTTGCGGTGCCTCCGTTGTCGTGGGGCGTTGTGCACGTAGAAGCGCGAGTGGATCGACGGCATCGGGCAGGCGTTCAAAATCCGGCAGACGCACCGGTGGCTTTTCCAGAGCAGCAGGGACCGGAAAAGGAATGATCTCTGCTACTGCTGCCACTTGAAGCACGCTTGTTGTTTCTGCGGAGGACTCAGAGAACGCATCTGCTTCATCTACTTGTTCCGGTTGTATTGGAATTACCGTGTGCTCTTCGGCGGCTGGCCATGCCGCCTGTAGAAGTGTGCCTGCACGAGTGATGACATTGCCCTTCTGTGAAAGCTCAGGCGATGCAAACAATGTAAGCGATGTGCGTGCACGCGTGATGGCCACGTAGAGCAGTCGTTTGATCTCGGCATAGCTGCGCGCGCGTTTACGGCTGCGGATAAAGTTCAGTAATTCACCCGGCTCTCCGCCTTTGCCTGGCAGTGGCGCCAGCAATACATCGCCACTACCGTCTTCGCCGCGTGTAGGCAGTTCCAGCCACTCCAGCGCTGAGTAGGCATCGCGCGATGGCATGCGATGCAGGCCGGGAACGATTACCGTATCCCATTCCAGTCCCTTGGCGCGGTGGATGGTCATAATGTCAACAGCATCGGCTGCATGCGCAGGACGTGCAAACAGCCGATCAAGACGGCGCTTCAAGGAAGCAAGCGTAAGCGCTTCGCCTTTTGCTTCCATCGCGTCGAGAACACGCAGGTATTCTGCGACGTTTTCCTGCGCTTCCGATGACAGATAAAGATTGCCGCCTAACGATCTCCACGTGCGTTCCACGCGGTTAGCAAAGGATTCGGCGCCGGTGTGAAGCAATGCGTTGTCCATTACATCGAATGTGCGCAGTACACGCTTCTGCGCATCGTCTGGAAGCTGCATGGCACGCTCACGCATGCGCATGCGCAACGATTGTTTTGCCTGTGTCGCATCATCACCCGCGGCCAGAAGATGCAGATGAGCCAGCTTGATTCCGCACCACGGAGCACGCAGCACCGCAAGCCAGGCCATGCGGTCTGCCGGGTTGTGCAATGCACGCGTGATGGAAACAAGGTCAAGTACCTCCTGCTGTTCAGCAAGCGGCTTCAGGTCCACGGCGCGATAGGGAAGTCCCGCTTCTTCCAACTCGGTTGCAATCTCGATCACATGTGTGCGGGCGCGTGTGAGCACGGCGGCGCGGAAGGGAAATGCTTTGCTTTCCCCTCGTTCCATGCGGAGTTGTTTTTCTGCCTTCCACACCTTCCATGCGGTCTTCAGCAACTCCACCGTGGCGCGTGCTTCCTTGCGAACAGCGATGCGTCGGTTACGGCGATTTTCAGTACCATCGGCAATGGTAGGAACGGCTTCGATCCTCCACGCCATACCTTCACCTTCGCGTTCAGGGTTTGCGGCAGTGGCATCCTGGAAGACCACATCGCCATCGCCCGGATGGTCCTGCGGAAAGATAGCGCGAAAGGTTTCGTTAAACTGGCTAACAATGCGGCTGCCGGAGCGGAAGTTTGTTGTGAGTGCAAGTATCTGCAACGGAATATCGCCGAGCCGGGCCTGTTGCATGCACTGCTGAAAACGATCGACACGCGCCTGCCGGAAGAGATAGATGCTCTGCTTGGGATCGCCTACCAGGAATACCGTTTGGCTGCTGCCATCCCATGCCGCTGTCAGTTGTTCCAGCAACTCGTATTGTCCTGCGGAGGTGTCCTGCATCTCGTCCACCAGCAGGTGCTTTAGCCGTGTGCCAAGTAACTCCTGCGTGTTGCCTTCGTGCGCATTGAGTGCTGCACGTGCAGCCAGTGCGACCTCGGTGAAGTCGCAGACTTCTTCCTGCGCGAAGAGAATCTTCAACTCGATCAGAGCATGTTCAAGCAGGCGAAAGAGCGCTTTCGTAACACGCCACTGATCCTGCGGATACTCCACCTCGCGAAAAGATCGCACGCCGTGAAGACGCTCATAGAGTTCCTTCGAGCGTATTTCTCCAATGATCTCCTTCAGCCGTTCACGATCCTTCTTCTCCAGTGCAACACCAACATGATTCGTGTTGAAGCCAGAGCGGAAGTCTTCTGCGGTAAGCAGCAAACGCGCCAGTGCCAGCCAGAGCTGTAGATCGTCTTCGTGGCATTCGGGAATCTGTTGTTTGCCTGCGAATACAGTGTAAGGATTGGGCTCATCCTTGTAGCCTGGTTCAAAGGCATGACGTTCGGCGATGCGGCAGATATCCGCCAGTACATCGTCATCAAAACCTTCGCGTGCATCTTCGAATGTCTTGCGGATGGTTCGCTGCAACGACGCATTTAAACGTGGCAGCGTAATGTTTTCAAGATGTTCTTCCGTGAGCCGTTCACCCAACGGAATAAGACTGCCCCATTGATCGCGCGTCGCCAGCATCTCTGCCAGTACACGTTCGCAGAAGGCAAGGTCACCATCGCGATGCATCAGCACAGTGTGAACAGCCTGGTTCAAAACATCGTCTCCACTACCGAAACGCATCATCACGGCATGGGCTGCACGCTGATAAAGAGGACGAGCATCGTTCACCGGCTGCGACGCGGCTGTTTCACCGGAGGTAACAGGAACGGAACGCACAATCTGCGCACAGAGAGAATCAATGGTACGGATATTGAATTGCTGTGGGCGTTCCAGCAATCTCCATCCTCGCTGCTGATTACGTTCGAGTACAGCCTTTGCCAGCGACCATGTAAGTTGCTGGAACGCGTCGGCAGGTTCAGGTTCTGCCGATGCGTTTTGTAATGCCCGGGTGACGCGTTCCACCATCTCGGCCGTGGCCTTGGTGGTGAAGGTGATGGCAAGAACTTCATCCGGCGAATCGACTTCAGCCAGCAGCTTCAGATAACGCTGTATTAGCAGACCGGTTTTGCCGGAGCCGGCGGGAGCTTCCACGATGCACGATGTGGTGATATCGAGCGCGGCTTTACGTTCATCTAGATCAGGAATCAGCGCGGATACTTTAGAATTCTGTGTGTTTGCAGAGGGGAATGAGACGATCACAGTGCGATCTCCTCTTCGTTGTCTTCCAGCAGATCGTTGTCCGGTTCCAGCCGCGACACATCCATGCGGCAGAGCAGGCGGCTGGCGCAATGCTTGCATGTAGTGAGGTAATCCTTCGGCTCCACGACAGCTTCACCGCGAGCGAAGGCTTCGGCCAGTGCAGTAACGTTTAGCTCCCATTCCTGCATGCGATCCGCGAAGCTTGGTTCGTCGTTGCGTCGAGATGTAATGCCCAGCAGACTGCGATCTGCGAGCATCTCCTGAAAATCCATGCCGAGCTTGCCTACGCGAACACGCCCAAAGGCGATGCCCTGCACATCGTCGATTCTGCCTGCGATGGCGTAGGTCGGCAACTGCGGCGCATCCGGGCGTTCGCCAAACCAGTCCTTGCGTTCTGCGCTACCGGTCTTGTAGTCGATGAGGACGGCGGCTTCGTTGCCGTCCGGTTGCTCCACACGATCGATGCGGTCCACGCGAATCTTCATGCGGAGCGGGCCAACCTGTGCATCAGGAATCTCATACTCCATCGCGTCCACACGGAACGGAGTGCGCTGCAACTCCACGTCGAGCCAATCTGAGAGCAGGCGATGCAGGCGTTCGCGTTGCACCTGAAGATAGGCTGCATCCCATTCTGTGGTCTTTGCTTGTGGCAATACTTCTGCAATGCATTGTTCAAGCAACACATCGCGTTCACTACGTCCGCTATCGGTAATGTGCTCCGTCGCAGCAGATAAATTTTCGTGGGTCTTCAGCCTGTCCCAGAATTTGTACAGCGCTTCGTGGACCAGGTTGCCTCGTTCGGCAGGCGACATGCCCGCGCTTACGGCATCTGCTTCGCGCGCCATCAGACGCATCTCGGCAAAGGCGCGGAAGCCGCACTGTCCCTGGCTGGTGATGATGCCTACACCACCTTTTGCTGTCTCAGGCAGCGCAGGCAACAGTTCATCATCGAAGGTCCATTCCAGTGCAAGCGGTTCAATTGCATGGGCTATTACAGCAGCTTCTTCGATGAGACCCGGAAGTGTGCGAACCAGAGAGGCCGGCCGGCCTTCTCCTTCTGTACGCATGGCTGCGAAGCTGAAGTGTGATCGAGATGTGCTACGTGTGTAGTGGAGTGTGAGCACGCGTGCATGGTCTTCGTCCTGTTGTGTGTCGGCTCCGGGCATGCCGAGCGTACGTTGCAATGAGCGAGGTAATAACGGATTCGGATCGCGATACTGAGGCCATGTATTTTCTTCGGCGTGAAGAAACCATATGTAATCGCAGGTGCAGCCTTCGGCTTCAGCAGGCGTAACAACCTGTATCGGCGCGCCAGTATTTTCAGGTGCGAAGTGTGTGTCGTTCACCGTGGCAGTTAGTATTTGCAGCCACTCGGAAAAGCGAATACGTTCACCGAACAGATCGAGGGAGGCCACCTGGTCCAATGCATCGTTCCAGCGTCGTACTGCCTGAAATTCCACGCTGTCGAAGCCGCGATGCATCCATCCAGCAGCTTCAAGGACCTTATGAACACGGTCAGCAAAGCCAGCGCAGCTGTGTGCGCCTTGCAGTTTCTGTTGTGCATTTCGCGCGAATCGGGAAAGCGTATTCGCTGTAAGGGGATCTTCATAGAAGAACAGTTTTTCGGCTTCGCACAATGATATGTTGCCGGTAAGTGTGGCTGCGCGGCGGAGTTTGCTAAGGTCGCGCAATGTCCATGCTTCAAGTTCGGCGCCACGTTCCGGTGAAGGTGTCAACGCCAGATGCGGACTACGCAGAACTTTGCCTGCATCGTCGATGGAGAGCGCAGCATCACACCAGCTCAAAAGCAACAGAGCGTCAGCAATCATGGGCAGATGGCCCAGCGAGCGGCCACTGGAGAATTCATATACCGCCTGCGTCTGCGTTGCAGTGACATCTTCCAGCCACGGTGCAACGGTGGCTCGCAGAGTGCGTTCCAGTTCTGGCCGACACTCGTCAAGGTCAGGTACAACAACAGTGATCTCTGCCTGGCGGTTTGCAGCCAGTGTGGATTGAATCCACTGACAGCATGCTGTGATCTCTTCTGCCGGATTCTCACAGCGCAACAGGATTGGTGCCGCATGATCTTCTGTAATGGCAGCAAGTTGTTCTACCCGTGCGCCAGTAGATTGCAAAGCTGCTACCACCGCAGATTGCGAAGGCGTCAGCGCAAGAAAACCGTACAGAAGATATTCACTACCAAGATGCAACGCGGCTTTAGAGCGAAGCAGGGATGCAATCTCCGCATCCAGATGCGAACGAGGTAGAAGCCGATCATGCTGTGCTACGTGCAGGAACTCGCGATACCAGTTGCGGAAAGAGCCTGCATCCGTAGACTCGGGGCTGTTGAAGCGCGCGAACTGATCCTCGAGATCGTAAGCACCCAGCAGACGCATGGCCTGTGAGCAGGTGCGTGCAAGCGGCTTGCTGGAACGCAATCCGAGTTCGCCGACCTCATCCAGAATGCGAGTCCACAACGTCTCTTCCTGTGTGCGGTTCAGCAGCACGGAGTGGACAGTACCGCGAATCGTGGCGTCATTCCATAAGCCCGCAGTCCACCCGCTCCACGAAAAAATACGTGCTGGTTGCCATGCACTATGACCCTGGCTGCGCTGATATGCATCATGTATGCAATGCAGTCGGCGTGCCGCACGCACGTTCGGTGTAAGGATAATGGCACCGCGCAGTATGGCTGCAAGCAGCTCTCCGCTTATTTTTCTTTTCTGATGATCGGCGGCGAGTGACATTCTCCTTTTATACGCTTTTCAGCTTTCTCAGGTAGAAGCCCCACACAACCAGCAGGAGTAACGCGGCAATGCCAGCCAGCGGTACATTCAGTGCGATCCGGAGAGATGCCGTTCGAGTGGAGACAACACCCAGCAGCCAGGGCAGCACAGCAGCTCCAATGCCTGAGAGTGCGATGATCCATCCTGTTTCGCGTGGCGATGCTCCCGCACCCAGCATGGACGAAAGTACCAGAGGAAAAAACTCTGCCAGCGAAAGTCCGAGAAGTACCGCAAGCACCACGATAGAGGTTGCTCCGCTGGCACGACTAAGCAAAAGCACGCATCCGGCAGCAGCCAGCAGGCACGCAACGAGTAGTGTCTTTGTCCTTGCAAGTCGAAGCAGAGGTGTAGCAACGCGTCCTATAACGATTCCAGTCCATAAAGCCGTGGCGCTTAAAGAGCTGGTGCCAAGCGTGCCGCTGCCGTAACGCGTGCCGAAGGTGGTGATCCATCCACTCATGCAGGTTTCCACTCCGCCGTAGAAGAAGAGAATAGCCGCGAAGAGTAGGAACGCCCATTGCGGCAATACATCCTGTGTCGTTGCTTCCTGCTTCTGTATGCTTTCATCCGCGTCGCGTCCGAAGAAGACCAATGCAAAGACAATCCAGAAAAATGCGGCTACGAAAGCAAGGCACACTGGTAAGCCCATTCTTTGCATCCCGATGCTCAAGAGAAAAGGCGCGGTAATAGCGCCTGCACTCCACGTGAAGTTCAGCAGCGAGAGGCTCTTTGTCTGTTCTTTGGTCGCTCGCTGTGCAGTTAAAAGATTGGCAGATACCAGCATCTGTCCTGCACCAAAGCCAAGCAGTGCGAGGCAGGCACAGTCAAAGGCAGCAATGGTGTTCCAGTGGACGCAGGCCGCAAGCAGTGCAAAGCCCGCACCTGCCGTCGCTAATCCGCGACGCAGGCAGAAGAGCAGCCGCCGATGCACTGTAATGCCACCCAGAAAGGCTCCTATGAATTGTGCTGTGAAGAATAGTCCGCTGGCAGAGTCGGTGGCGTGCGTGCTTTCTGCAAGGCGTGGCAGGGCTGTGCCGAGAAATACGGTGGCAAAGCCTGAAAGCAGCATGGCCGCATGCAGCAGGTACAGCGGCGGAAAAGGTGTTTTCGACGAACGCTCGCCAATTCCGGCGGCATTGCGTGTCTGCATGTTTCCTCCTGGCTCGTCGGTGCGGAAGCAGCACTCGCCGGCCTGTCTACTCTTACGCAAAGTATCATGAATACATGAAGTGTTTGATTGGCAGGGTTGCGCTTGCTGTAGCGCTTTCGGGATGCATCGCGGGAGCCACTGGATGTCACCGGTCCACAGAGAATCTGGGGAGTAACACGCAGACATTCCCCATTAAAGGTGTCGTGCTGGCAGGTGATCCTGCAACCGGAGAGATCACGTTGCAGCACGAGGCTATTCCTGGCTTTATGGAAGCCATGACCATGCCGTATAAATTGCAGCGCCCAGAGATCATAAAGGAGTTTTCTCCTGGCGATGTGATTCGTGCGCGTCTTGTTGTGGATAAACTTCCGGATGGCAGCTATCGGAGTGCATACATCGACGAGATTGTGATTCTCGCGCAGAAAAACCTGAATATGAAGCCCGCTTCGAACTATCACGCACCGGCGGCGGGCGATGCGGTGCCGGACTTCAGCTTCATCGATCAGGACGGTCATGCGCTTAGGTTGTCGCAGTTGAAAGGGAAGACCGTGCTGCTGACATTTATCTACACGCGGTGCCCGTTGAGCGATTTCTGCCCCAAAATGAGCAGAAACCTGCAACAGATCCAATCGCAGATGCAATCGAATAAAGCATTGATGTCGAAGACGCATTTCCTTTCCGTGTCGTTCGATCCTGCCTTTGATACACCGCAGGTACTGCGTGTATATGGCAAAAACTACGTTGGCAATGCGGGATTTGAACACTGGCAGTTCGTGCGTACCAAAGATGACGAGACGCTCAAAGTGATGGAGCAGTTCTTCAATGTTGGCGTAACGCCTGAACAAAACGCTTCGCTGACACATTCACTATCCACTGTAATGATCGACCCGCAAGGCAGGATCGCCATGTGGTATCCCGGCAGTGAGTGGACTCCAAAAGAAGTTCTGGAAAAGCTGCAGACCATTGCCGGCAAATAAATAATTGCTGCATGGAATAAGTCTGAAACAAGCCACACAGCACCAGGGGTGGCGGAGGTAGAAAGCGCACATGGGCTCAATGGGGCATTTTGGAGGCGGGGGACATATGCATAGCGCGGAACGTTCATCGCGCAATCCTTCTCGCAGTATCTCCGCAGAATTGACGAAGAAAAAAAAGCTGCCGCCAATAGGCCGCGTGTGGCCCGAGGTGAAAAAGCTGGTACAGCCGCGTATTCCTCTGCTGTGCTTCAGCTTTCTTATCCTCATCGTGAATCGCGTGGCGGGGCTTATTCTGCCTGCATCCACGCGCTTTCTCATTGACAACGTAATGCGCCAGCACCAGATGGAACTGCTGCCGAAGATCGTGGCGGCAGTAGTGTCGGCAACACTGATTCAGGCTGTAACTGGCTATGCGTTAACGCAGATGCTTTCAAAGGCTGGCCAGCGTCTTATCACCGAGATGCGTATCCAGGTACAGCAACATATCGGGCGTCTGCCGGTGCGTTTCTACGATGAGAATCGTTCAGGCACGTTGGTTGCGCGCATCATGACCGATGTGGAAGGCGTGCGCAATATTGTCGGAACTGGATTGGTGGATTTCGTTGGCGCACTGATGACGGCCATCATCGCTTTTGTATATCTGATTCATCTTTCCACTGGCATGACGCTGCTTTGTTTTGCCACGCTTGGTTTGTTTGCGCTTGTCATGTTTCGTGCATTTAAGGTCATTCGTCCGATCTTTCGCGAACGCGGAGCCATTAATGCAGAGGTTACAGGACGACTTACAGAATCTCTGGGCGGCGTTCGTGTGGTGAAGGGCTATCACGCAGAAGATGCCGAGGCGAATGTCTTTGCCGCAGGTGCGAATCGTCTGCTGAAGAATGTCATCAGCTCGCTGACCGCGCAGTCGGTGCTGGCACTTACATCGCAGGCCATGATGGGTGTTATCGGCGCGATTGTGATGTACTTTGGCGCAAGGCAGGTGGCTTCTGGTCATCTCACCACCGGAGGTTATGTCACCTACACCATGTTTCTCACCTTCATGATTGCGCCGTTGATGAGCATGGTGAACATCGGCACACAGATCACGGAAGCGCTTGCCGGCCTGGATCGCACGGCCGAAGTGCTTAGCGAAAAAGACGAAGATGCGTCTCCTCGCAGAACCATCGAACTGCCTGTGATTCAGGGTGACGTCGTCTTTCAGAACGTCACGTTTGAATACGAGCCAGGCAAGGAAGTCCTGCACGGCATCAGCTTCGAAGCGAAGACGGATACCGTAACGGCCCTGGTCGGTTCTTCCGGTTCGGGTAAATCCACCATTATCTCGCTCGTTTGTGCATTTCACGAAGCCACATCAGGCCAGGTATTAGTGGATGGCGTTTCTCTCTCGCACGTCAAACTGCCCAGCTATCGTTCTCAACTTGGTGTCGTGTTGCAGGAGACATTTCTGTTCGATGGAACCATCCGCCAGAACGTACTGTTCTCGCGTCCTGATGCTACGGAAGAGCAGTTTCTGGAAGCATGCCGCATTGCACGCGTGGATGAGTTCGTCGAAAGATTTTCCGAAGGGTACGAGACCATTGTGGGCGAGCGTGGTGTAAAGCTCTCCGGCGGGCAGCGACAGCGCCTGTCGATCGCGCGCGCTATCCTTGCCGATCCGCGCATCCTCATTCTCGATGAAGCTACAAGCTCACTCGATTCTGAGAGCGAAGCGATGATTCAGCAGGGATTGAATCACCTGATGAAAGGCCGCACGACGTTTGTGATTGCACACCGCCTCAGCACCATTCGCAACGCTAGCCAGATTCTTGTAGTGGAAGCAGGGAATATCGTGGAGCGAGGAACGCACACCTCGCTCTATGCCAGTGAAGGACGCTATCGCGAGCTATACGATCGCCAGCATGGCATCGAGTCAAACCTGTTTCTGGCACCGGGAGAAGAGCCTGTCCTGGTACGGTAGCTGATCGAGAAGCGTCTTTATGGATGGTTTTCGCAGATGAACGGATCGCAGTTTATTGAACGCCGCAGTTTCAGTAATGAAAACTGCGGCGTTCAACGTTTTATACGAGGTCGAGTTCGCGAAGGGCGAAGGCATAATCCATCGCCACTTCTTTCAGGTAATCGTAGCGGCCGGAAGCCCCACCGTGTCCTGCGTCCATGTTGATGTGCAGCAGCAGCGGTTGATCAGGGTTTGTCTTCAGCGTACGCAGCTTGGCTGTGAACTTTGCCGGTTCCCAGTACATCACCTGCGAATCGTTCAGGCTGGTCTTGATGAGTGTTGCAGGATATGTGCCTTGCTGGAGGTTGTCGTATGGCGAATAGCTGCGCATGTAGTTGAATGCTTCCGCTTCATTCGGGTTACCCCATTCCTCGTATTCGCCAACTGTAAGGGGCAATGACGAATCAAGCATGGTGTTCATCACATCGACGAATGGAACGTGCGAGAGCACTACTCGAAACAGGTCAGGCCGCAGGTTCACCACTACACCCATCAGCAATCCGCCTGCGCTTCCGCCTTCGATGATGATCTTGTTCTTTGCGCCATAACCTTCCTGCACAAGATGTTCCGTAACGGCAATGAAGTCGGTGAAGGTGTTGCGCTTCAACATCATCTTGCCCGCGTCGTGCCAGCGGTCGCCCAGGTCACCACCGCCGCGAATGTGTGCATAGGCCATCACAATGCCGCGATCAAGCAGCGACAGACGCGACGACCCGAACCCTACCGGTAGCGCATAACCATACGATCCATAACCGTATACATAGAGCGGATTGCTGCCGTCTTTTCTGAACGAATCGCGACGATAGACGATGGAAACTGGAATCTGTTCGCCATCAGAAGATGTAGCCCAGATGCGTTCCGCGGCGTAGAGTGTACGGTCGAAGTTGCCGGGTACTTCCTGCTGTTTCAGCAGAATGCTTTCACCGCTGTGCACGTCATATTCGAAGACCGAAGACGGTGTCACCAGCGACGTGTAACTATAACGAATTTTGTCCGTATCGAAGATACGGTTAGCACCAAGTCCAGCGGAGTATGTTGGTTCGGGGAAAGCGATTGTCTTCGCAGTTGGCGCAAGCTTCGTTCCGTCGAAAGGGAAGACGCGCATGCGGTCGAGCCCTTTCACCGTCTCCGAAACGACAGCGAAGTCTTGAAAGACGTCGAAGTCTTCCAGAGGAACGTCCTTGTCTTCCGGCAGCAGTTCCACCCAGTGTTCTCGCGATGGATTGCTTACAGGCACTATGACAACGCGAAAGTTTTTGCCGGTATCGTTCGTGCGGATGTAGAAGAATCCATTGCGATGATCGGGGTAATACTCCTGATCGTTCTTGCGTTCTGCAATCAACTGAAATGCTGCTGTGGGAGTTGCGGCATCTATAAAACGATACTCGCCTGTGGTGTGCGATCCGGATTCGAGAAAGATGTATTTGCGGTCGCGCGAGCGGCCTACCCCCACGTTGAAACGTTCGTCTTCTTCGAAATAAATCTGTGTGTCATTGTTCTGCGCTTCGCCCAGTGTGTGTCGAAAGACGCGATCCTGCCGCTTCGTTTGCTCATCTTCGGTGGAGTAGAAGAGCATCTTCGAATCAGGCGTCCAGACAAGCGATCCAACACGTTCCGCTGTATCCGAAAGAATCGCATCGCTGCGCAAATCCTTGATGTACAGCGTGTACTGGCGGAAGCCGGTGTTGTCCGTCGTGTAGGCCAGAAGATTGCCACTGGGACTGATGCTGAACGCGCCAAGCGACATAAAAGGTTGGCCTTCAGCCAACTTATTCACGTCGAGCAGAACCTCTTCCGGAGCACTGGCATCGTAGCTTGTATCGGCTGCGGCGCGGCGTCGACAATGAATCGGGTACTGCGAACCTTCGATGGTATGCGTGAAGTAATAGTAGTCACCGTCGCGTGTGGGAACCGATGTATCCGTTTCTTTAATGTGCGACAGCATCTCCTTGTACAGCGCTTCCTGCAAGGGCTTTGTCTGTGCCATGACTGCGTCGGTATACGCATTCTCGGCTTCCAGATAGGCGCGTACTTCAGGCGCATCCTTTTGCCGCAACCAGAAGTAGTCGTCTTCGAGCGTGGTGTTGTGAATGTGGGTGGAATGCGGTTCGCGTTTGGCAACTGGTGGCTGGATAACTTTGTGTGCGTCTTTTAGCAGAGGACTCATCGTTCTCAAGGATACGCAATCGCATGTGCGGATGCATATTTCGTGGCGCTGCATGGAGTTACCTCGTTTGCAAAAGAACTGTTTATTCCATGAAGCTTCAAGTGATTGAGAGCAAGTGCCAATGCGTTTTACGGAACCGTTTTGACGCAGGCAGCGTATCATCATGCGTGATGACTAAAGCAGCTTCCCGGATGCTATGCATTGCAGAATTTCATCGGATGCCGTTTTCTTCGACGGAAGACGGCGCAAGCAGCATCGCCTACGATGAACGCCTTCAGGGAAAGTGCGCTACGCGGCTCCGGAAGTATTGGATCTTTGTTGTTGCATTGACTTTGCTCGGGTGGCTGCTTCCCGCGGTTGCCGAAACCGTAAAGGATATGCCGCAGCCCACGAACTATGTGAACGATTACGTGGGCGTGCTGAACGACTCCACAAAAAGCGATCTGAATGCCACTCTACAGGCGTTGGATAAGCAAGCCGACGCACAGATTTTTGTTGCCATCATTCATAAGATTGAAGATGCGGCCAGCCCTGCGGAGTTTGCCAACGAGCTTCTGGCCAAGTGGAAGCCGGGCCAGAAGGGCAAGGATCGCGGTGTGGTGCTTGTACTCGCGGTAGACGATCACAAATATCAGTTTGAGATTGGATACGGTCTGGAAGGTATTTTGCCGGATGGCAAGACCGGTGATATCGGTCGCGACATGGTGCCGGACCTGAAGGCAGTGAACTACAATGGTGCGCTTCGTACCGCGATCGGCGAGATGTCCGACGTAATTGCGCAGGATGCCGGTGTAACGCTGCAAACACAGCAACCGCTACGCAGAGATCGTCATACGTCTGATCGAGGCTCGGGTGTGCCGGTGGGGCTGATCTTCTTTGGCATCATCCTCTTCATCCTTATGCTTTCGCGGTTTGGTTCGCGTGGAGGTCGCGGTGGCCCTTATGGTGGTGCAGGCGGCGGTGGAGGCTTCTGGACGGGACTGATCCTGGGCAATCTTCTTAGCGGTGGCCGTCGCGGAGGCTCTGGCTGGAGGGACAACGACTCCGGTTGGGGAGGCGGTGGTGGTGGCTGGGGCGGTGGAGGTGGAGGCGGTTTCAGCGGTGGCGGCGGTGGAAGCTCCGGTGGTGGTGGAGCGGGAGGCAGTTGGTAGATCTTATGGCAATGACATTGCAAGGAAATACAAACGGGGGAACGATGAAAAAAGGTGTACTGGGTCTGGTCGTATTGGCTGTGTTGTTGATTGGAGCCATCGGCATTGGTGGCAGCTTCATCTCTGCGCGCAACTCGATGGCACTGAAGAGCAACCAGGTGGATGCGGCGTTCAGCGCCATCGACGTGGACCTGCAACGGCGGGCCGATCTGATTCCGAACCTGGTGGCCAGCGTGAAGGGCTACGCCAAGGTGGAGACCGATGTCCTGACCAAAATTTCCGAGGCACGCAGCGGCCTGTTGCAGGCGCGCACGCCGGACGAAAAGCTGGCGGCGAACGACCGTTTGAATGCAGCTCTGCTGCCTTTGATGCGCATGCAGGAAGCATATCCGGATCTCAAGAGCAACCAGCAGTTCATGCGTCTGGAAGATGAACTGGCCGGAACGGAAAACCGTATCGCCGTAACGCGCAAGCGCTACAACGATGCGATTCTCGATTACAACAACACCATTGCTGTATTCCCGAACAGTGTGTGGGCTTCGATCTCCGGCTTCAAGCCGAAGACCACGTATTACAAGGCCGATCCGGGTGCGACGACTGTGCCTAAAGTCGATTTCGGCAACTAGAACTTCATTTATCAAATTACAAAGGCCGAACCTGTATATCAGGTTCGGCCTTTGCATTTGTTGTTGTTGCGATTACGGCAGTTGTCCGCCTACGTAGCTGCGGTTGTCGCGGGCACCCGCGGGACGGATAACGAACACAACGTCGTCGCCCGACTTCAGCTTCGAGATAGCTGCTTCAAATGCTGCAACCGTTGGTGTGGTGCTGCGGTTCACCTCGGTCACAATGTCGCCCTTCCGCAGCGACAGGGTGTCCTGTGCGAATGAACCCGGCTTTATGCTGGTGACCATTACACCACCGGAGAGCTTCAGGCGTGACAGCAGTTCCGATGGAATGGCGGAAACTGTCATCCCGAATTTGTCCTGCGAAACGCTGGGTTTATCTGGACTTACGTTGTCGTTATCGTCATCCTCACCATTGGCCATGGCTACTGTCTGTGCGCGGTCCGCAATGGTGACGGCTACGGTGTTCTCCTTGCCATCGCGCAGATAGGTGATGCGCGCGGTCGATCCGGGGCGGCGTGGAGAGACCTTCGCTACCAGGTCGTCGCCATCCTTCACCGGCTGGCCGTCGATGGCGGTGATTACATCCTGCGGCTTCAGACCGGCTTTAGCGGCGGGACCGCCTGCCGGAACGCTGGAGATCAGAACTCCACCCTTGGAGAAGCCGTAGATACGGCTGACTGCCGAGGAGATGCCGGGCTGGAAGCTGATGCCGATAGAGCCACGAACCACTTTGTGTTCGGGCGTAATCAGCATGTTGTACACGTCGATTACCGTGTTCGACGGAACGGCAAAGCCGACACCTACCGATCCCATCGACTGTGTGTAAATCGCTGTGTTTACGCCGACAACAGAGCCGGACATATCGAGCAGCGGACCGCCGGAGTTGCCGGGGTTAATGGCAGCGTCGGTCTGGATAAATTTCTGAAACTGGCTTCCCGCGCCGGATGGGTCGGTGCGGTTTTTTGCGGACACGATACCAGCGGTGACAGTCTGCGAAAGAGAGAACGGACTGCCAATGGCCAGAACCCAGTCGCCTACCTGGGCAGCGTCGGAGTTGCCTAGCTTCACAATCGGCAGCGAGCCGGGAACGTCGATTTTGATCACGGCGATATCGGTTTCCTTGTCCACGCCAATGACACGCGCTGGATGGCCGGGATCGTTCTCAGGATCGGTCGTCAGCTTGACGAAGATTTTGTCGGCCTTATCCACGACGTGGTTGTTGGTGATGATGTAGCCGTGCGCATCCACAATGAAGCCGGAGCCGAGTGCGCGACGTTCAGCGCCCATCATGCCGTCCTGATCGTCATCGTCACCACCGTTCCCACCACCGCCGAAGAAGCGGTTGAAGAAGTCCTGCATATCGTTCTGCTGATCCTGCCCCTGGTCCTGATCGTCGTCGTTATTTGGACTGCGGCGATTGCGCTTGCTGCGTGGATTCGTAGTCTGTTTGGGCAGCGATTCGGTGTTGATGTTCACCACGGCAGGGCCGACTTCCTTGGCAATTTTGGTGAACTGGTTCGGCTCCGCGACAGCCGGTGGAATCCGTAGAGGCGTTGCGTCTGACGTGTCGTTCTTCTGCTGTGCGCCATGGACCGTTCCTGTGAGCACAGAGCCAGCAATCACGCCGATGGAAAGCGTTCCGAGCAACACGAAGGATGCCGCAAGGCGATGATTGCGGAACTGTTCCGGGAGAGGCTGATTTGATGCCATTAAAGCGTTTCCTCGTTCTTCCTTGGAGCGTGCAACGCCGCTCTTCAGCGCATTAGACGCAATTCCCCTCTATTGTATGCGCCGATGACATGCCCGAAAAAGTGTCAGGCCGCAGATATATTGGCTTCGGGCTGTTCCGCAATGGCCGTGGACGAGAGCAGTTCGCTGGCAAGTAAACTCAGCAGGATCAGCCCTGCTCCCAGCCCTGAGCGAAGTGTCAGGGTTTCACCGAAGAACAGCAGTGCGGTGGCAAGTGCAAAAGCTGGTTCCAGCGCCAGCAGTAGAGCTGTGTGGCTGGCGGCGAGGTGTTTTTGCGCCCACGACTGGATGGAAAATGCCGCTGCTGTGGCCACCAGCGAACACAACAGCAGAGCAAAGATCAGGTAGGGCGTAACGTGTAGCCAGGGATGCTCTATCAATGGTGTTGCCATCGTCATGTACAGGGCGGCAAAACCTATCTGTAGCATGGCCAGTTGCGCCGTGGGAATGCGGTGTGCAAGATATGCCAGTGAAAGCAGATGTCCCGCAAAGGCGATGGCGCATAGAAAACTGAGCAGGTCGCCGATCATCCATCCGCGAGTGAATTGCGTAAAGGGTATGCCGGGCGGTGTGGTGAGCAGCACAATGCCCACAAACGCTCCCAGAGCACCCAACAGCGACACCATGCCGGGCCGCGATGCTCCCGGTGGGCGCAGGGCTGGAACAATGCAGAAGAGCGGCACCAGCACCACCACTAATCCGGTGAGAAAGGCTGACCGTGCTGCGGTTGTCGTCACCAGTCCTGCGGTTTGCAGTTCGTATCCTGCGGCTAGAAAGAAACCGGCAGCAGCACCGGCTGCAATGGTTACACGAGACATCTTCTTCCACTCGCGATGATGCAGAATCGCCAGTGCCACAAACGCAAGCATCATTCGGAGTTGGTTAAAGAGCAGAGGAGAACAATCGCGCAGGGCGTTTTTCACGATGCCGAAGGTGGTACCCCATACGGCTACCGTACTCAGTAGAAGCACATGAGCCATCAGCGACTGCCTTCGAGCATTGTGTGTCATGCCATGCGCCCAGATGCTGATTCTGCGAGCTGCATTCCGGCATAGCTGCAAAGGTCGAGCAGGATAAGCAGAATGCGGCGCAAGGCCAGGTCACGCCCACGTGTATCGTGCCATTCATTGGTGGTGTGTACGCCACCGGCCAGTCCACCCGCGCCGATTGCAATGGCTTCGTAGCCCATCGCCAGAGGCACATTTGCATCGGTGGAGCCGAGGCGTTCTTCCGTGCGTAGACGCAAATGGCGATCCACTGCACGCACGCTGGCAAGCAGTTTTGAATCCTGTTCGAGTTCGCCTGCCGGTCGATCACCGATGAGTGTAATGGCTGCATTCAGTGCATCTTTGCTATTGCGATTTGCGGCGAGAACAGCATCTTCTACGGCGCGATAGAGACGCACCTCCAGTCGCAGCAGTTCATTGGCTTCGGTCGAACGCAGATCGAAGGTTGCCGAGGCCGATTGTGGCACGGAAGTAACGGATGTGCCGCCTTGAATCTCTCCTACATTCAATACTGTGCGCGGACGCTCCGGCAGTTTCAGGCTGCTCAGTTCCTGGATCACCTGCGCGAGCACAACAATAGGATTTGGCGTGTTCGAGTCGGTCCATGCATGGCCTCCTGGCCCGGTGATTTCAACGCGAAATCGACGACTGCCGAGGGCGCGTGTTACCACGATTTCATTGCCCGCGCCTTCCAGTGCAATCGAACCGCAGATGCGCCGGGCGAAACCGGATCGGGTAAACAGATGGCGCATGCCGCGCAGATTTCCTTCAGCCTCTTCACCCGTGTTGGCGGCAAACAGGATGTTCACTTCGGGCACAATCTCCGCCTGTTGCATTGCGGCAGCAAGCGCAAGAAGAGCTGCCAATCCTGCACCGTTATCCGAAATACCGGGACCAATCAACAAAGACTCATCTTCGCGTATATCGAGTTCGGTCTCTGCCTGAAAGACCGTATCCAGGTGAGCAGAGAGCAGGATCAGCGGTGATTTGCGATCGTCCTCGTGCAACAGACCGAGAGCGTTACCCGACTCGTCCAGATGCACGTTTTGCAAACCCAGCTCCGTCATGCGTTCCACGAACCATGCGGCGCGTTCTGCTTCACCAAACGGCGGTGCAGGGACAGCGACACATTCCTTCTGCCATGCGCGGATGCGTTGTTCTTGTAGATGAAACCAACCAAAGGCACGATGCACGGCGCGGTCCTGCGCAATGCGCGCAATGCGTTCCAGTGGCAGAGGTTCGCGGTGGCGGAAGATCATGCGTTTTCTGCCTCCGCTTTTTCTGGAGGAGCTTCTATTTGCAGATACTGTCTGTAGACAACCTGCATCATGTGCAGACCTTGTGGAGGTGCGGTGGCTCCGGCGCTGCTGCGATGTTTCGCTGCAAGAATCGCCGAAATGCTGTCGGCTGGAATGCGCCCGGCGCCGATCTCCATGCAGGTACCCACAATATTGCGCACCATGTGATGCAGAAACCCGTTGCCGGTCACCCGGTAGATCAACAGGCCATTTTCTCGGCTCCACGCAGAGGCGAAGATCGTGCGCACGTTATCGACAGGTTGGTTTACCCCAGCCGCACGCCGTGTACGGTCCATGTCGCGTGCGGCGAACGATGTAAAGTCATGTGTGCCGACGAGTGTAGCCGCGGCCTGTTGCATCGGTTCCAGGCTAAGCGGCCAACGGCAATCCCATACATAGCGAGCCACATGCGGCAGGCAGATGTGCTCCTCCCGGCTGCCAGCGGTCCGGCGTTCGAAGATACGGTATTCATAGGTTTTATTCAGCACATTGGTTCGCGCATGAAAGCTCGCAGGGACAGATGTGCATTGCAAAACCCGTATGGCCGCAGGTAGTCTACGGTTCAGAGCACGATGCAGCCGGTCTGCCGGTACGTTGGATTGCAGCACCAGCGAAACCACCTGTCCCTGGGCATGAACGCCGGTGTCGGTTCTGCCGGAACCCTGTGGAAGAGTCTCGTCGCCGGTAATCTCGCGGATCGATTCTGCCAATGTTCCCTGTAAGGTGGGCAGGTCGGGTTGCACCTGCCAGCCGAAGTAGTCTGTGCCGTCATAGGCCAGCAAAAGGCGGTAGGTAAAGCCTGATCCGGGGTTGTCTGTGGAGTTATTCTGCATGAGAATCTGGCCCGACGGGAACATTGCCGCCTTCTCGAACGTACCATGCACGTCGCCCAGGATATTGTTCCGTTACGATTGGTATACTTGGGCTTCCGAGAGAAAAGTGGCTGCAGGAAGACTCTCAGTACCTCTCCGATGCGTGATAGCGGTTCGTGGATTTTTTTAGCCGTAGAGAGTATGCGTCTGAACAGGAGTGGTGAACGTCTTTCAGTAGAAGACTTTCCTAACAGTGGTTGGAGAACACAGGCGTGAAAGCTGGAACATTGCAGGGAGCAGCCGGCATTGCTGTGCTGTTGATGGGAACACTCGGGCAGGAGATTGCCCTGGCTCAGTCAGCACCACAGGCCGCACCGGCCGGTGCCCAGACACCCATTGGTTCGACAACGGCACCCGCGCAGGCAGCGCCGGTTGCTATGCCCGCGGCACCGGAACCGAACCACTTTGGGCCGCTGTACCTGCGTGAAACAGGCAAGGACTACAGCAACCTGAAGAGCCACTGGAAGAATCCGTTGGCTCCGTACACCCCCACGGACTACAACGCCCCGCGTTTGTCGAATACGCCGCGCCTGGGCGATCTGCTGCGCGACGGCTCCATCTACCTGAGCCTCTCCGATGCGGTTCTGCTGGCGCTCGAAAACAACTACGACATTGAGATTGCCCGCGTAAACCTCGACATTGCCGATACGGATATTCTGCGTGCCAAGGCAGGAAGCACGCTGCGTGGTGTTTCTACCGGCCTGGTTGCGAATACGCTGGGTGGAACTTCGACCACGGTAACCGGCGGCGGTGGCCCTGGCGGAACCTCTACATCGTCCGGCGGTTCGGGCACAGGTGCGTCGGGCCTTGTGCTCTCCACGAACGGTGGAGGCCCCATGCCGTTGAACCGTGACCCACTGCTGGGCGGAACGCTGCAGTATGAAAGCCAGACCTCGCCGGGTGGTACCAGCATCTTTAACGCCAAGTCCACAACAACGGATACGGCAACGTATAACTTTACGTATCAGCAGGGTTTTGCCACGGGAACGCAGTTAAGCGTCGGTTTCAACAACGCCCGCGCCTCGTCGAATTCGTTCCTCAGCGCCTATACGCCGCAGTACAACTCGAATTTCAAGGCAACAGTCACGCAGAACCTGCTACAGGGGTTCGGACCGTGGATTCAGAACCGTTTTGTGGTGCAGGCAAAGAACAACCGCCGCATTACGGATTCAGCATTTCGCCAGCAGTTGATCTACACCATTACCCAGGTGGAGAACATCTACTGGAACCTGGTCAGCGGTTACGAAGATGTGCAGGCCAAGCAGCGTGCTTTGCAGCAGTCCACGCAGCTCGCATCGGACAACCGTCGCCAGCTCGAAATTGGAACACTGGCACCGCTGGACATTGTGAACTCCGATCAGCAGGTAAGCACTGACCGCCAGGCATTGGTTACATCGGAATCGAATCTTGAGTATCAGCAGCTTCTGATGAAGCAGGCGATTGTGCGCGACCTGAATGATCCGCAGCTTGCCACAGCGCCTGTGATTCCCACCGACCGCGTAAGCCTCGAACGCCTATCCGAAGAAGATATGCCGGTAGAGGATCTGGTGAAAGCGGCATATGCTAATAACCCCGCCATTGAGCAGGCAGCGCTCAACATGGAGAACAACAAGATCACGATTCGCGCTGAGAAGAATGGTCTGTTGCCTATATTGAATGCGTACGCGTTCTATGGTGGAACGGGTATTGCCGGTACGGCGAATCCTCAAAGTTCCGCATGTACCAACAACCCCACACTTCCGAACTGCGGACTGGGCAACTACGGTGCATATGGTACGGCCTTTTCGGGTGCATTTAATAACAGCGCGCCGGATAAGGGTGTAGGTGCCACACTGAGCATTCCCATTCGCAACCGTGCGGCCCAGGCCGATCAGGCGCGTTCCCAGATGGAATATCGTCAGGCCCAGATGCGTTTGCAGCAGCTCTACACGCAGACGCGTATCCAGGTCATCAACGGCCAGTTTGCTTTGACCAATGATCGTGCTTCGGTTGTAGCGGCCCAGGCCACACGCGATTATCAGGCACAGGCGCTCGAAGCGGAACAGAAACGCTTCCGTCTGGGTGCTTCCACCACGGCCAACGTTCTTCAGCAGGAGCGCAATCTGGCCACGGCAGAGAACAACCTGATTACAGCCACCGCTGTGTACGCACGCGACCGCGCATCGCTGCAGCAGCTTCTGGCCAACACGCTGGATCGCTACTCCATCAATCTGGAGCAGGCTGCTGCCGGTGTCCTCTCCGCAGCTCCGGTGATCCCAGGATTGACGGCTCCCAAGCCGCCTGAACCGCCGAAGCCGTTGACGAGTACACCGCCGCCGCTACCACCGGATAACAGTCGTCCGGCACAGGCACCTCCACAGTAACTACAATGCAACAGGCAAATGAAGGGCAGGAAACATGCAAAAGGCTTCCTGCCCTTTCTGCTGTTCGCAGCCACGCATTCTTATTGCTTTCGTGGCAACGTACACTGATAGGTAATGCCGGAAACCGCTCGTAACGCTCTCTCTCGTTCGTCTTCTTCGTATCTGCGCTCGGCCATGCACCAGCCGGTGGACTGGCATCCGTGGGGGCCGGATGCATTTCAGAAGGCCGCTGCCGAGGATAAGCCTGTCCTGCTGGATGTGGGCGCGGTCTGGTGCCATTGGTGCCATGTGATGGACCGTGAAAGCTACGAGAACGCCGAGATCGCCGCATTCATCAACGAGCACTTTGTTGCCATCAAGGTCGATCGCGACGAGCGTCCCGATGTGGACACGCGCTATCAGGCTGCCGTTGCTGCTATCAGCGAGCAGGGCGGCTGGCCTTTAACCGTCTTCCTTACACCGGACGGACGGCCGTACTTCGGCGGAACCTACTTTCCGCCGGAAGAACGCTTCGGTCGGCCTTCGTTTCGCCACGTTCTGGCCATGATGGCTTCGTCGTATTACAACCGCCGTGATGAGGTGTTTGAATCCGCTTCGAGCGTAATGGAAGCCGTGGAGCAGGGCGAGACCTTCTCCGAAGCTGTAAGCGATCTGGAGCAGAACGGAGCAGGGCTGGCGCTGCTGAACCGCATGATCGACTCTGCGCTGAAGCAGTTCGACCCTATGCATGGTGGCTTCGGTTCGCAGCCGAAGTTTCTGCATCCGCAGGCTCTCACCATGCTTACGGATGCGGCTTCGCGCGAAACCGTGGACGCAGAAAAATCTGCGGAAGCTGTTGTTACTACGCTCAACAAAATGGCTCGTGGAGGCGTGTACGACCAGCTTGCCGGTGGCTTTCATCGCTATTCGGTCGATGAGCGATGGATCGTACCGCACTTTGAAAAGATGTCGTACGACAACTCCGAAATGCTTAGGAGTTACTGCCATGCCTTCCAGACCTTTGTGGAACCGGAGTTCGCAGAAACCGCGCGCGGCATCCTGCGCTGGATGGACGACTCTCTCTGCGACCGTGAAAATGGTGGGTTCTATTCATCGCAGGATGCCGATCAATCCTTAACTGACGACGGCAATTACTTCACCTGGACGCGCGATGAAGCGGCAGCTGTACTCTCTACGGAAGAGTTGAAATTTGCTGAAGCCTATTACGACATTGGTGCCGTGGGTGACATGCATCATGACCCGTCGCGCAACGTTCTGTTCCGGCCCATGTCATTGCAGAAAGCCGCTGATATCGCGGGTGTAGATGCAGCACAGGCCCCGAAGATGTTGAAGATGCTGCGCGCAAAGTTGTACCAGGCACGTTTGCAGCGTCCCATACCGTCCATCGACAGAACACTCTATACCGGCTGGAATGGCCTGTGTATCTCGGCTTTTGTCATAGCAGGCCGCGTCCTGCAGATGCCGAAAGCGATTGCATTCGCACGCAAATCGCTGGATCGCGCACTAGCAGCGGCGTTGCAGAATGCTGTGGTATCGCACGTGATCGCCTATGCGGAGACAACAGAGTCAACCATCTCTGTGCCAGGTGTGCTCGATGACCATGTGTTTCTTGCGCTCGCGTGCCTCGATGTATGGGAGGCATGCGGTGAATACTCGTATTACGCTGCCGCGGAATCCATCGCGGAGACGCTGCTCCGTCGTTTCTACGACGGACGTGGCGGCGGTTTCTTCGATACACCAACCGATGCACAGGAACGCATTGGCGCGTTGATGGCGCGTCGCAAACCGATACAGGATGCGCCAACACCTGCTGGAAACTCCGCTGCCGCGTTACTGCTGCTGCGTCTGCATGAGTTAAACGGTAACCCTGGGTATCGTGAAACTGCGCAGGAGACACTGGAAACCTTCGCAGGCATCGTGGAGCACCTCGGCCTCTATGCTGCAACCTTCGCACTCGCGCTCGGTAGATTCTCACTGCCACCGGCACTGGTTGTAATCGTCGGTGACGGTGAAGATGCCGCTCGACTTGAAGTTGTCGCATTCTCGCGCTACGCCGTAAACAAAACAGTCATTCGTCTTGGCTGGAACCAGTTGCAACAGCTTCCACCTGTGCTTGCGGAGACTCTGCCCGGCCTTTCGCAGCAGCAGGGCGCTATCGCCCTGGTATGCAGCGGAACAGCCTGCCAGCCACCCATCCGCGACGCAGAAGAGTTGATTGTAGCTCTGAAAAATATCTAGTGCTTCTTGAAAGTAAGAACGTGGATGCCCCGTATCTCGGTTTTATGAGATGTGGGTTTGCAGAATGTTGAGCGGGTACCGAATATCTGCCGTCGTGCAACTTGTGTGTTCATGCAAAGGACGAACCGCTTTTCCGATCCCTGCCGCAAAACAACCATGAGGGAAAGAATCGTAGGGGCACGGCTTCAGCGGTACCGTAAAAGCTACCTGCTTTTAGTTTTTTCACTTCGTGGAAGACGAGGTGAGAGAAAACTAGCGTGCCCCGTAAGCTTTAATTGCAATCGCCACAGGGTGCGAACCCGCAGGCAGCATGGTGAATAACTCGGGCCCGCGTGTAGCGCGTGTGCGGATCACCGCAACATCGGCTCCATGTGAATCGGCAACCAGCAGCACCGGCTGTTGCGGAGACATGGCCATTGCATTCGGACCGGGACCGGTATGAATGCTGTTCGCCATGCGTCCATCGTCGATGGAGTACAGGCTTACAGAATCCGAACCCTGTGCGGAGACCCACAACGAGCTGTTATCCGCAGTCACAAGACCGCTGCCCGGCTGCGAACCAATGGTGTACGTGCCACCGACTTCGTTGGTATACGTTGCAATTTCGCTGATGGTGTCGGAGCCGCTGTTGCTGACAAAAATCTCGCCGCCATCGGGCTTCAGCAGCAGGTACTTGGGCTGCTTGCCAACGCGCAGGCGTGCCATCAGATGATCTTTCATCGATGCAGGATCCTGCTTTGCAAACCACGATTCCGGCTCGGTTGCAAGACTTATGGCCATCATCTGATCGTTGCCGGGACAAGAGACGAAGGCTTTCGATGAGTCGGGCAGAATTGCAATGTCAAATGCGCCGGGACAACCCTCAAATGTTGAACGCAGACGAGGTGGCCGATTATTTGCAAGATCATAGATCGAAACCGAGCCAGAGCCGCGATTGGCAACTACAAGAGCGCGATCATCGGGTGCAACGTGAATCGTCGCCGGACCCTCGCCCGCTCCAACCGTAGCGATGGCGCGGTGCGATACCAGGTCGATCATGCTGACCGAATTCGCCAGTGAGTTGGTTACGTATCCGCGTTCTCCCTTCGTGTCCACAGCCATATCCGTGGGGCCACGCTGCACGCCGATGGTGGCGGCGATGGAGTTATCGTCCGCGTTAATCGCCGTAACCGTGCTGCTGCCGGAGTTGGTGACGTACACCTCGTTGCGTGTGGGATTCACTGTCACGCTGCTGGGCTCTGCGCCTACTTGTAGGGTTCGGTCGGCGCGAAAGTTTACGAGGTCAAGTACGGTCACGGTGCCTGCTGCATTGTTCGCAACATACGCGTATTCACGGTAGTTCGCGGCAAGCTGCGGAAAACGCATGCGACGGCATCCGCCCAGCAACAACAGTGGCAGCGACAGGCAGACGATAGAACGGTACAGCTTCACTTAGGGTTGCTTTCTGTTCACAGCAGACCAGCGCTGTGCGAGCCAGACGACCATGGCAATGTTCGCAACAGCCACCAGGATGTATGCGGCCCAGAGAAAGTGGATGCTGTTCACAGTCGGTTGCACCACGGTAGTTTCCATCGATCAGGCCTCCAAGGCTTCCATGGCTGCACGTTCTTCGATCTGCTGTTCACGACGGACGATAGCGTAGCGCGCCCATACAAGCGTGCATCCCCAGAGAAACCATGCCAGCATGTTCCAAAGAAATGCAACCTTCATGGTGGGGTCAAGATCACCATCACCACGAAGTACAGGCGCAGGATGCTGCGTACGCCACCATGTAATGGACTCAAACACAATGGGTACATCGATACCTGCAAATACGCTGAGAACTGCCGCGATAACAGGAGCCTGATTGCTCGCTGAAAATCTGCGAATGAGCAGGTAGCTGACATACAGCAGGAAGAGCATCAGGAAGCTGCTCAGGCGCGCATCCCATGCCCACCAGATACCCCATGCTGGACGTCCCCAGAGCATTCCGGTGCAAAGGCCGAGACCGGCATACAGCACGGTGATCTCCGCCGTAGCATTGGCAAGTGCGTCCAGCTTTTGAGAAAGTGCGTGATTGGTTCGACGCATAAACAGGTAGGCAATGGAAGCCACCATATTTACATAGGGAAAGATCAGCGCTGAACTGGCGATGGGCACGTGCCAGTAAAAAATCCGCTGCAAATCTCCCATAGTGGCTTCCGTGGGGGCAATATAAATAGCCTCGTAGAAACCCCATGCCAATAGGGCAAGACTCAGGCCGCACAATATCCAGAAAAGACGCTTCATGGTTGCCTTCAGTCTACAGCGTCAAAGGATTCGCGTGCGTTATTCGGCGTTCGGGAAGGATTATTCGGCATGCAGGACAATTACTCGGCGTTCAGGACTGTGCCAAAGAGCAACAGACAGGCCGTGGTGAAGATCACGTCAAAGCCGAAGATCAGCCGTACCCACATGCCCGGTTCGAAATCGCCGGTGATGACCGCCGTGGTGGCCTGTGTCACGCCAAGCAATGCCGGAATCGAGATAGGGAAGAGCACTGCGGGCAGCATGAGCGCACGGTTACGACTACGCAGTCCCAGCGCTGCGAAGAACGTACCGTTCACCACGATGGCCCATGTGCCCAGCGGCAGGATCAGCCAGAACCACTTCATTTCGCCCAGCGGATGAAGATTGTAGAACACGATAAAAACCGGTGCCAGTACTGCTTCAATAAACGCGACGAACAGAAAGTTTGCCAGCGCCTTTCCTAGAAAAAGTGCCGAAGGCGGAGCAGGACTCATGCGGTGCGCGTCGAGCACCTGGTTGCGGCGTTCGCGCTCCCACGAGATGTTCAGCGAAGTGGTTGCCGCGAACAGCAGACCCACCCAGAGCAGGCCGCCACTCATCTGCCGTGCCATCGCTGGATAGCCTGTTGGGTCAAAGGCCATGGCAAAGGCAACGGCAATCAGCAGCGTGAAGAACAGCATGCCCGCAACAGCCTCGCGGCTACGCCATTCCAGTTGCAGATCTTTTCGCAGATGAAGCCAGACAATACGCAGGTAGGTCACTCGACGGTCACTCCGTCTTTGGTCAGATCGGACAATTCGGCTTCTGCTGCGCGAATGTAATCGGCAGGAGCCATCAGCAACTGCATGCCGCGCATACCCGCGGAAACACTGATCATATCGAACAGTTCCAACGATTCATCCACGAAAGCACGATAGGCTTTCTTCGCTCCCATTACGGTTACGCCGCCGCGAATGTAGCCGGTAAGCGGCTCTACATCTTTCAACGAAGCCAGTTCGGCCTTCTTCGCATTTGCAGCGTGGGCCAGCTTTTTCAGATCAAGTTCGGTGTTGCCCGGCACCACGCCGAAGACGTATTCGCCATCATGTAAACGGCAGAGCAGTGTCTTAAAAACCTGTTCGACAGGCATTTCAATTTTGCGTGCGACAGAGCCTGCCGTCAGGTCGTCGGGATCTACCTCGTACTCACGTGTCTCATAGCGAACGCCGAGTTTGTCCAGCAGTCGCGCGGCGTTGGTCTTCATGCTGCGGCTCCTGGCTGCGACGTTTCCGCTGGTTGTGCCTGCACACTGCCGTTGCGCATGTGAACCACGGAGTCCGCAACCCCCTCCACAAGCTCGAATTGATGCGTTGTAACGATGACTGTGCGTTTGCGTCCTTCGGCAAGCGGCCAGGTGCGGAAGTCCAGCAGCAGTGTCACGAGTTCCTTCGCACCGGCAACATCCATGTTGCTGAACGGTTCGTCCAGCAGTAGAAGTTCAGGATCGCCGACCAGTGCGCGCGCCATGGAAACACGTTGCCGCATGCCCTGGGAAAACTGCGAGACAGGCCGCGTCAAATTGGGATCGAGACCAACTGCGCGCAGAGCCATCTCCGGCGAACCCACGCAGTTGCAGGCTGCTTCGGGATTTTGTAGCCGCGTGAAGTAGTTCAGGTTTTCCATCGCCGTCAGCTCTTCATAGAGCATGGGCGCGTGGCTCATGTAGGCGATGCGTTGCCGTTCATCGCTGGGGGAGCCGCCAAGAACTGTAAGCTCGCCTGAAGTGGGCGTGATTAATCCGGCGAGTGCGCGCAGCAGCGTGGATTTACCGGCACCGTTCGGTCCCAGCAGAACATGGAAGCCGCCCGCCTGAAAGCTGCACGAAACACGCTTCAAGGCAGCAAAGTTGCCATAGAGCTTGGAAAGGGTGCGGACATCCGCCGCCAGATTGGTAACAGGCTGCATCTCTTCTGAGTATAAAGTGCAGATTTTCTTGGGCGAGGCAATCACTACGATGTGTCTTCAAATGCGCAAGCGTATGCACGCGAGGTGGCCTATAGCTCTCCGGCTATGTAGTTGCCTACTTTACCCCAGGAACCAGCGTAGCGGTGCTTGCGGGAGCAACTCCATTAGTTTTCTGGTTTGGTTGTGCAGGCGCATACTTGCTGGCGCATTTGGCCTGTAATTCATTCGCCTGGAAGACACCGTCGCGGCCAAGGTGACCCATCGCCAGCGCTTGTGCGTCATCTTTGAAGGTGTCGGGTGGTGGTTCGGATCCCTGGTAGTTCACCTGTAACTCTTTGCCTTGTTCCAGCAGGACGAATTGCGCGTGGGTGCCCATGCGCTGGATCGATCCGGGCTTCACGTTTCCGGCCACGCGCAGGTTGCGCGAGTATGCCTTGCCACCCATGCCCTGCAATTCGCCAATGGTGCAGTAGTAGCTGGTCGCCTTGCTGTCGCGTGCGCCTGTAATGGCAAGAAAGAGCACGGCCCCCACAATAATGGCGGTGGCGACGATAACCTTAACGGAAGAGCGACCGGACTTCGACATAGTTGCAGCCATTCTACTCCTGCGCCGGTAGCTTCTGCCATTCCGCTGATCGCACCGACAAGATGCCTGCATCACCACTTTGGCGATATACTTCGCTTTACAGGTTCTTGCAGGAGAAACGCGCCATGAGCACATCGACCAACGGACACAAGCATCAGGGTAACGACTACGTTGTGCCCAAGCCGCGAGAGCAATGGATCGTGAATCGCAAGGCAGAGGCCGCCCGCACCGGCGACTGGAACATGAGCCAGATGCACTTTGCGCGCAAAGGACTGATCACGGAAGAGATGTCCTACGTGGCGCATCGCGAGAAGCTTGATGCGGAGTTCATCCGCCAGGAGATCGCCAGGGGTACGATGATCATCCCGGCTAACATCAACCACACTGAACTGGAACCCATGTGTATTGGTGTCGGTTCGCTGTGCAAGATCAATGCGAATATCGGCAACTCCGCCATCACCAGCAACGTGGATGAAGAACTACGCAAACTGCATACGGCTGTCCACTACGGCGCCGATACGGTGATGGACCTTTCCACCGGCGGCGATATTCCTATGATCCGCGAAGCCATCCTTCGCCATTCGCCGGTGCCTATCGGTACGGTGCCGTTGTATGAAGCACTCTCGCGCGTGAAGAAGGTCGAAGACCTCAACATCGACCTGTACTGCGAAGTCATCGAAGAGCAGGCACAGCAGGGCGTTGATTACTTCACCATCCACGCTGGCGTGCTCATCCAGTATGTGCCGATGGTGTCCAAGCGTATTACGGGAATCGTATCGCGCGGCGGCGCCATCATGGCGCAGTGGATGACCTCGAACCATAAGCAGAACTTCCTCTACGAAAACTTCGACCGCATCACCAAGATCATGGCGAAGTACGACGTCAGTTATTCGCTGGGCGATGGTCTGCGTCCCGGCTGTGTGGCCGATGCCAGCGATGAAGCACAGTTTGCCGAGTTGAAGACGCTGGGCGAACTTACTCGCCAGGCATGGAAGGACGATGTACAGGTCATGATCGAAGGCCCCGGCCATGTGCCGATGGACAAGATCAAGGAACAGGTCGACAAGGAAGTGGAGTATTGCGATGGCGCTCCGTTCTACGTGCTCGGCCCGCTGGTTACAGACATTGCTCCGGGATACGACCACATCACCTCTGCCATTGGCGCAGCCATGATCGGCTGGCACGGTGCGGCCATGCTCTGCTACGTAACACCGAAAGAGCACCTTGGTCTGCCGAATGAGAAGGATGTAAAGGACGGCATCATCGCTTACAAGATTGCGGCGCATGCTGCAGACATTGCGCGTCACCGTCCCGGCGCACGGGATCGTGACGACGCTATTTCGCATGCACGTTATACGTTCGATTGGGACGCACAGTTCGACCTCTCTCTCGACCCTGAAACCGCACGAGGCATGCACGACGAAACTCTGCCCGATGACTACTACAAGGAAGCAGCCTTCTGCTCCATGTGTGGTCCGAAGTTCTGCTCCATGAACTGGTCGAGCAAGGTCGATAAGTACAACGAAGAAGTGCACGGTCTGAAGAAGCCGGAACTCACCCAGATTGTCACCGAGCAACTTGCGCTAAGAAACTAAGCGGACGTACTTCAAGAAAAATACGGGTGCCCCATATCTTGGATTTTTGAGATGTGGGTTTGCAGGATGTGAGTGTAGCGACACTTCAACCAATAAGAAAGGCCCGGTATTTGCCGGGCCTTTCTCTATTTGTGGTGAAGGGAATTAGAGAGCAGCCATCACTTCGTTGAACAGGTACTTTGCGCCTTCAACACCGTCCCACGGACCATCTTCATACTCAAGGGCAAACACACCGGTAAAGCCGTTGTTCATCATGATGCGAACGTTGCGCTGCACATCGATGTGAGTTCCCGGACCATAGGCGTTGTCCCAGCGATCCCAGAACTTGGCATGGCAGGTGGTGTGTGCGTAGGGAGCCAGGTCGTTCAGCGCATGGTAGACAAGATACTTGTGTTCCCAGTTGCCGAAATCAGGCGACGCCTCGCACCAGCGGCTATTCACTTCTTCAATAATGGTGCGGATGTTAATCGGGTTTGCTGTCAGCCCCCAGTGGTTTTCCAGTGTGACTTTTACGCCGACCTTCTGGCCGTGCTCCGCCATTTCCTTGAACGACTGGATGCACTGATCCATGTACTTTTCCAGTTCAGGGTTCTTCGGATAGCTGCTCTCGTTTGGCTGTGGTGATGGAGCGATGCGCGGGCCGCCACTGTTTACACGCATGCTCTTCGCACCGATGATGGCGGCACCGTCCAGCCACTTCTTGGCCACTTCAACGCCAGCCTTGCGCTTTGCTTCATCCAGTTCGCAGATGTCGCGCGGCGCATTGTTCGAGATGTGGTGACAGAAGACACCGTCTTCCTTCTGTTGTGCCGCAAGCTTTTGCAGCCACTTCTCGCCGTTAGGGCTGGCCGGGTTGAACTCTGTGATCTTGCGTTCCTTGCCGTTGTTTCCCATCACCATGATGGGTTCGTACTGGCTTTCATCGGCAATGTCTCCGAAGAGGCTCGACCACAGGTCGTATTTGGTCACACCGGGGAATAGCTTCTTTGCGAATGCAGGATACTCAAGCGCCGTAATGCTGCCGTATTTTGCCTGCATCTTCTGTACGGTGTCCTTGCCGCCGACGTTATTGCGGTTCTTAAAGATCCAGCGCAGCGGATAGCTGTTCGCAGCAATGCGATCCAGCTTCTCGCTGTTTGTCAGCGGACGGAAGGCACTGCCGCGTTCAATCGTCTCCGGCGTACCGCCCTTCTGCTGCGCCAGTGCTTCACCCGCAAGCATGCTGACAGCCATGGCTCCGCCTGCTCCTCGCAGAAAATTACGGCGGTTCACCTGCATCGTACGTTCGTTCATCGTCTTTCTCCTATTGCATTTCAATGCCACAAAGGCGTTCGCATATTTCGCAAAAGAATCGGGCGGTTCAGCTTCGAGCCGCCCGTGGAAGAGCAGAGGTTAGAACTTCAAGCGAGCCGCAAACTGAATCAGCCGCGGGTTGTAGGAATTTCCAAGTCCGGTAATGGAGCCATAGCCTGCAATGGGTGTGTATCCGGCAACCGGAAATCCGTTGCAGGATACCGTGCTGCCTTTATTGCCACCGCATGCCTGATAGTTCAGAGATGAGCTTGGGTTGACGAACTGCGCCGTGTTCATCACGTTAAAGGCTTCCGTGCGGAACTCCAGCTTCAGTCTCTTGTAGATATCGAAGTTCTTGAACAGCGACAGATCCACTCGTTGCAGTCCGGGGCCGAAGAGTTGGTTGCGATGTTCTGAGCCAACAGTTCCTGCGGGTTGAAAGACGAATGCGTTTGTATCAAACCATTTAGTGATGGTTGGATGGCTAATACGGCCACTTGCGATCATGTTTGGACGATCGGTGCCGCCTGTCGTGGGACGAGTTCCAGTACGGTTCGTTACGTTGGTTACGGAGAAGGGCATGCCCGTATTCCAAACCACTACACCGTTTGCCTGCCATCCCTTGGCAAGGATCGCAGTGAAGCCATGAGTGTTCTGGCCGAATGGAAGCGTGTAGTTGAAGGTAGCGGTTACGCGATGGCGTACATCCAGGTTGCCATTGCCATAGTCGATGGTGTTGATCAGGTCCGCAGAGGTTCCAAAGCCGTTGCCGCCGTTATTGCTGATGGATTCGGCATTGTCCAGAAGATGTGCCCATGTGTATCCAAGCGACATATCCAAACCTTTGCTGAAGCGACGCTTTAATACGGCTTGCATCGCGTGATAGCTACTGGAGCCGTTGCTGCGATACAACGGAATGCTCGTTACCTTAGGTGCAGTGCTACTGAACCGGCGCCGGATGTTGAAGTCCGGGACGGTTGCTGGTGAGGAGGAGATCGCGTCGTACTGTCCCGCGGGTGTGGAGCCATTTGCTGTTGCTGTAAATGATTGCAGAGCTAATGAGAGTGGAATTGTGTTGTAGTCACTTAGGTAGTAACCATTTCGGCGTCCAAGCTCACCCACATAGGAAACAGTTCCGACAAAGCCTGCGACTTCACGCTCCACGGTCAGGTTGAATTGTTCAATATAGCTGGACTTGAAGTTCGGATCGAGTGCTGCGGTGATGCTGCCAGAGGGATCCGTATAGAGGTTTGGGGCAGGGGTTGGAAGCCCAGCAGCAAACTTGAGGTATTGGTCTGGGTTTGCAAGTTTAAGGGCCTCGGCTCGGTCTCTTGCCTGGCCTGGTGTGTAAGCACCCCATGTTGCTGTGAACGGCTGGTTCACCAATGCTGAGCCGGAGGTCGTGTTTTCCGGGGCAAAGGTCAGACCGAATCCGCCACGGATAACAGTCTTCGGTGCGGGCGTGTATGCGAAACCAAAGCGAGGGGCCAGGTTAGAGTAATCCGTCTGGATACCGCCATGTACTCCGGTATTTACTCCCGCCACAAGAATTCTGCCGTAGTTGATGTCGAAGTTGGAGAGAACATTATCGATCTCTGTGTATGGCGTGAACAGGTCATAACGTACACCCATATTCAGGGTCAGGTTCGACGAGACATGGTAATCGTCCTGGATGTAGAAGTGCGGTTCCCAGGTGCGGTTGCGTGGCGTGCGGAGAATCCAGTTGCGGCCACCGGAAAGGTAATCTCCGGAAAGGAGTTTTGAGTAGTTCTCAAAACTCCAGTTACCGTTCGCCGTGTCTGTCTGCGTTGTGGCATCCTGACGGCGAATTACACCTGCACCAATCTTGATGGATTGACGTCCACGAATATAAGTGAGTGCGCCTTCATACTGCCATGTGTTCTCGTGATAGACAATCGGCGGGCGGTTACCGAGGTTGCCTCCGTTATTGACTGTGACCGCTGAGAGTTCGGCGGTACGGCCATCCACATTGATGTTGGGTTGCCCCATGGCTGTGTTGATGGCTTTGCCATAGTTCAACGGGTACTGGGCGTTATCCAGCAGTGTGTAGCCTGCCTTCAATTCCAGCAATACATTCGGAGTAAAGGTGTGCGTGTAGTTCAGGTGAGCCTGGTGTGCCCGTGTAAGTGCAGGGCCCGGATAACTTCCCAGGTTACCGCCGGGTTCGATGACACCTGCTGCCGAGTTAGTTGCCGGAAAGTACGTTCCGATCTTCGTATCAACGCGGTTATAGGTGTAACGGATGAACGCACGATCGCCATTACTGAAAATATGGTCGCCGCGAACATCGCCAACCTTTGAGAACTGCGAGTCCGCGCGGGCTGCAATAAAGTTGTTGACGGTGGCACCGGCAGCACCGTTATTGGGCAAAGGGAACAGGTTGAAATACTGTTGTCCAATCTTGTCAAAGTTGGCTGGGGCTACAGTCTGTATTGACGGATCGATCGCGGGATTATCCTTGAAATAACCTGGATTATTGCGTTCCGCCAGCGTGGGAACCGTTGCAAGCGAAGGGTTCTGGTTGTTGATTTTGTTCATGCCTTCGTAGTCTGCGAAGAAGAAGGTCTTGTCTCCCCAAAGTGGACCACCCAGGCTACCGCCAAACTGGTTCTGGCGGTACTTCGGTTTGGGAATCGTGGTATTGCCAAACTTGAACGGATTTGCGTTCAGCTTGTCGTTGCGGAAGAACTCGTAAACTGTACCGTGGAATTGGCTCGTACCAGACTTGGTGATGACGTTGATAATGGCGCCGGCAGCGCGGCCTACTTCAGCCGTGAACACGTTCGCCTGCACGCTGACTTCCTGAATCGAATCGACGGAAGGGCGAACGCCAATCGAACCGATCACGCGTTCGTTGTTATCAATGCCGTCAATCGTCTGGTTGTTCATCATGTCGGCCTGGCCGTTCATGGAAACCGACGAAGTCTGGCGGCGATCATCCGGACGATTGCCGCTGGCAAGACCGTTGTTCAAACCTTCGGTCGCCCCCGGCGTTACCTGCACCAGGTTGATGAAGTTGCGTCCGTTTAGAGGCAGTTCCTGCGTGGCTTTTTCCGTTACCGTGTTGATAATGGCGGACGAGTCTGTGCGCAAGGCTGGGGTGGTGGCTTCCACGTTAATGGTTTCGCCTTCGCTGCCAACTTCCAGATGCGAATCTTCACGATCGCGGTCGCCTGCGGCAAGAGCAATCGATTTAATCTGGAATGTCTTAAAGCCAGGTGCGGCAACCGACAGCGAATAGTTACCCGGCTTCAAAAGGGTGAATGTAAACTCACCGCCGCTACCGGATTTCAATGTTCGAACGTCGTGTGTATCAACGTCTGTGAGCGTGACCGTAGCGTTCGGCACGACTGCGCCGGATGCATCGGTGACCGTGCCGACCACGTCAGCTGTAGTGTTCTGAGCCAGCAGGCGAGTTGCCGGAGCGGCGATTAAAACCGCTGCCAGGGCCAGTCGGCTAATATGCGATGGCCAGCCCGCAACTGCGAACGACTTCCTTTGGATGTCCGTATTTGGTTTCATCCTGACCTCCTCCAAAAAAGCGAATCATGCAACGTGTGGAGCGTAATTCAACGTATGTGTATGGGGGCTTCCAGATCGAGCAATGAAAAGCACTACCCTCATTTGCGGGGCAGCATCGCTTTTTCAGTCGGGTCCAGGGACGCTTTCATTTATTCACTTTGTGAAATAAACATGTAATATAACTTGCGTGAATAGACCCAATAGCCGAAGTTTTCGGCGGGAAGTATCTCAATAGAAGCCAGCATAATCAGAGCAAAGAGTCCGGTCAAGAAATAATTAACTTTTTTTTCATAGGTCGAATTCTTTATGCTCTGGCGGTTGTATGGTGGGAGAGACATGAAGGCGTCATTCCGTTCTGCCCGGACTGCGGTCATCGCCGCTCTTCTCAGGAGTGACAGGTTGTCGCGTCTGGAATTGAGTACGCGCGCCGGAGTCAGCCTGGCTGCCATCACGGATGTCACACAGACACTTCTGCGCGACGGTCTGCTGCTGGAAGAAACCATCTCGACTTCTGTGGGGCGTCGCCGTGGCCGGCCGACACAGCTTCTTACACTGGCGCCAGACCATTCTTATTTCGTCGGAGTAAGCATCGGTGAAGAGAATACCGATATTGCGCTCACCAATCTGCGTGGTGAAGTGCTGGCCAGCGAGAGCCTGGATGAACGGATTCTTGCAGAGAATCTGAGTACGATTGTGCGTTCCGGCTTTCTTCGTCTGCTGCGTAAAACGCAGGTAGAACGTGAGCGGTTGCGTGGTGCTGGCATTGCTGTCGCAGGTATCGTCGATCAGGAAGCGGGCGTGTGTCGTTACTCTGCGGCACTTGGCTGGCAGGATGTACCTGTTGCTGAAAAGATCAGCAGCGGATTGCGCATGTCTGCGTGGGCAGAAAATGATGCGAACGCGGTGGCCCTTGGCGAGAAGATCTTCGGCCTCGCGCGTGAATACGACAACTTCTCCAGCATCATTCTCGACCGCACCGTGGGTTCTGCACATTACATGAACGGCATGCTTTATCGCGGACATAATGGCAGCGCAGGTGAGATCGGACACATCACCATCAGTGCAAATAATCTACGTTGCCGCTGTGGACGCGAAGGTTGCCTTGATACCGTGGCTGGTTCGTATGCAGTGCTTCGCGCGGCAAAAGAAGCGGGCCTTGAGGTTCATTCTGTTCGCAACGTGGAAGACCTTGCTGCGCGGGGTAATGCCATTGCAGCCACGTTATTGCGAAAGGCAGGAGCGGCATTGGGCAGTACGGTAGCTACCCTGGTGCAGTTAAGCAACCCGCAGGCCGTGCTGTTCACGGACTTCGCCGGCTTCGGCAATGGAATCTTTCGTACCGCCACACGACAGGCGATTGAGAACGGTATCCTGCCGCGTTTTCTTGGCACAACAGAGATTGTTTTTGACGATACGGATCAGGTCGTTCCGTTACGAAGTGCCGCGTCGATCGCGGCGTTTAACTATCTTATGTCTTTGTGACTTTAACTCTTGATCAACAAAATCTGGTTATATCAATAGGTTTGAAGGCGAAAGGAAGAGGAGATGGAGCATAACGTATCCGGTGCTACAAAAGGTCAGTTCGGTCGACGTCAATTTCTGAAGCAGTCTGCCAGTGTGGCTGCGCTTGCAGCAGTCGGTGGTGGCTTGTCTGTCATGAAGGCACAGGCCCAGTCGATGCAGCAGGAACCACCCCCCATGGCGCTTGGTCTGCTGATCCATCCCTATCCTGATCCTGAAGCAAGAATCCGTCTCGTGCATGAGATGGGCTTCACCACATGTTTCTTCTCGCTGGATGGTTATCTGGGCAAGTTCACTCCTGAGCTGGCGAAGCAGATACGCGACCTGCTGGACAAGTATCAGGTCATCGCCACAACGGCCGAGGTCGTGCGTCCCAATCCATTGAAATGGAACTTCACAGAAGGTCCCGCGACGATTGGTATCGTGCCGCGCGCATATCGCCAGGCACGCATGGATGCTCTCATGCAGACATCGGATTTTGCCAGGCTGGTTGGCATTCGCCGCATTCAGACGCACTGCGGGTTCATCCCGGAAGATCCTCACGATCCGTTGTATGAAGAAAGCGTCACAGCGATTCGTACACTCACAGAACACTGCGCTGCCAACGGACAGATGTTCCTGATGGAGACCGGGCAGGAAACACCGACCACCGTTTCGCGCATGATTAAGGATGTAAACAATCCTGCGCTGGGAGTTGGTCTGGATACGGCTAATCTCATCCTCTACGGCAAAGCGAATCCAGTAGATGCGGTGAAGATTCTTGGGCCGCACATCAAAGCAATGCACGCCAAGGATGGCAACTGGCCAACGGACCCGGATCTTCTTGGCAAGGAAGTCAAGATTGGTGAAGGCCAGGTTGACTTTAAGACTGTCTTCAAAGAACTGCGCGCTGCAAATTACACCGGTGCTGTCAGTATTGAGCGTGAAACTTCCGGGCCAAAGCAGATTGAAGATGTGAAAGACGAGAAGATCTATCTGGAACGCATGCTCGTGGAAAGCCGCGCATAAAACAGAACCAATTGTCGAGGGGAGAAGAGAGATGGATCGCAGAAGTTTTATACAGGGGGCAGGTGCGGCGTGCGGGCTTTTGATCGTGAAACCGAGCACAGCCTTTGGGTACGCTGCTAATTCAGCTGTGCGTTACGGCCTGCTTGGTTGTGGCAATCGTGGTACTTCCGTGGCGACCTCGTTTGCAAAGAACACGGATGCGCGCATCGTTGCATTGGGTGATATTTTTCCGGACAAACTGGAGAAGGGCAAGCAGCACTTTGACGCTGTCAACGTTTCGCTGGGTGGACACGCTGTCGATCCCAAACTAACCTTCCATGGTTGGGAAGCCTACAAGGCAATGGCTGCAAGTCCGGACATCGACGCGGTTCAGATTTCCACGCCGCCTTTCTTCCATGTTGAACACATGGATGTGCTCACGGCTGGCGGCAAGCATGTGTATTGCGAAAAGCCTGTCGGTGTTGATTTGCCGCAGACTCGTCGCGCACTTGAAATTGCAAAGCGCGTGAATGGAAAAGTAAGTGTTGCAGTTGGCTTTCAGATTCGCAAAGCCACACCGTATGTCGAGATCGTGAACCGCATTCATAACGGAGACATTGGCAAGATAGCTGCGGTGAAAGGCTTTTACGACGCACCGCCAGCCAGTTATCCGGATCGAGGTAACATGCCGCAGGATGAACAGCGTCTGCGAAACTGGCTTTGGGATAAGACGCTCTCCGGAGACATCCTTGTGGAGCAGAACATTCACATCGTTGATGTGTGCAACTGGATCATGGGATCGCATCCCATCAAGGCCAACGCAGTTGCAAGCCGCAAGGTCTACCAGAACTTCGGCAACATTAACGACAACTACCAGGTGATCTTTACTTATCCCGGCAATGTTGAATTTTCGTTTGAATCCACGCAGCTCAATCCCAAAGGGTATTTCAATGCAGGTATCCAGCCCTTTGGCGATACTGGCCTGGCAGAAGCTCCCTATACAGGTCCATTGCGTATCATCGGTGAGCATGCATGGACATGGGGTTCTTCGTCCACGCAAAAAGACGGCAAGTTTGCTGCGGATGGAGCATTCGGAAACAACCTCGCTGATGCGGACAAGATGAAAGACCAGGACTTTATTCAAAGCATTACTTCGCACCAGTATCAGAACCAGATTCCCGACGGCGTTCAATCGGCAAGAAGCTGCATGATGGGTAGAAAGTCCGCGGAACTGGGCCGCCCTGTAACATGGAGCGAAATTGAAGCCGATCAGGAGACCTATCAGCTTGGCATCGATATAACTAAGTTCGTCTAACGCAACTTAGTTACGCTTATGGATTGAGATTGCCTGTTCTCAGTGATTTTTACTGAGAACAGGTAGTTGTAGTACCTTTAATCCCCCAACTGAAATTCGAGAAGGAACGATGGCTTTCTTTCTGGCAGTCGATGCCGGTGGCACAAAGACCGATTTTGTCTTAGCGGATGAGGTACGTACGCTTGCGCGTCATCGTACCGGCACAATCAAACGTCTTCGAGCCGATTCGGACACGGCGTTGCGCAACCTCGAAGAAGGTCTGCAAGCACTGCAGCAGCAGAGCGGTGTGACCATGGAGCAGATTACGCGCACCTGTGTTGGCACTGCCGGAGAAACAGTTCCTCTGGTTGCAGACTTTTTGCGCGAGACGATTACGCCGCGCGTTAACGGAGAATTACTTCTTCTCGGTGATGTCGAAATTGCGCTTGACGCAGCCTTTCGCGGTGGCCCCGGTGTGCTGGTTCTGGCGGGTACAGGCTCGAACGTTGCTGGTAGGACCCCTTCGGGAAATCTCTCCACAACAGGTGGTTGGGGGCCAGCCTTGTCCGATCAGGGTTCAGGGCATGCCATCGGTCTGCGCGGTTTGCGATCGATCTTTCTTGCTATCGATGAAGACCGTTCCACGCTTCTGCGTGAATCGGTCATGCAGTTCTGGAATATTCCTTCCATTGATCTTCTGGTTGAGTTTGCTAACAGCACACCGCCACCCGATGTTTCGCAGCTGACTCGACTCGTCCATTCTGCAGCAGAGCAGGGCGATAAAGTAGCGCAGGAGGTTCTGCAGATTGAGGGGCAGGAGCTTGCGTATCTTGCACGTCTGCTCATTCGCAGAATGCGGCGTATTCAGGATGATCCGGGATTTACGCCAAGCGTGGCCTTTGCAGGCAGCATCATGGAGCGCGTACTTCCTGTACGAAAATCTTTGCTGGCTTCATTGCAGGGTGAGTTTCCGGGTATCGAATCACTCCCTGGTGTCGTGGACCCGATTGAAGGTGCGCTGTGGAGAGCACGCGATGAAAAAGCATTTCATGTGCGTGCGCAGACGATGAAATCTCAAGGAGCAAATGAGCATGCTGCTTCACCTGTTGCGTAAACCGCTCTGCATTTCTGCTGTAGCTTTGCTTGCTGCTGCCCGGGCCTTTTCTCAAACTCCGGATGTGCATGCATCGTGGCGCGCGTATGGTGGTGCTGAAGATGGTTCACAGTATTCATCGCTGAAACAGATCCATCGTGACAACGTATCAAAGCTGCGTCAGGTGTGGAGCTTCTCCACCGGCGATTCTCGCGGTTATGTTTTCAATCCGCTGGTCATAGGCGATCGCATGTATGTTCTTGCGCAGAACAACAGCATCGTCGCATTGAATGCAGCTACAGGAAAACCTGTATGGACGCACGATTTCCATGCAACCACTCCGCTGTTCACGAATCGTGGATTGAGTTACTGGCAGAGCAAGGACGGCAAAGACAGCCGCTTGATCTTTGCTGTCGATAATCACCTTCGCGAGATTGATGCGGTTACAGGTAAAGCAATCGACTCATTTGGAAAGAATGGCCTTGTCGATCTGCGTGAAGGTCTGGGCCGCGATCCCAACACACTCACTCTGGTACAGTCGTACAATCCTGGCCGCGTATATGGAGATCTGATCATCTTCGGCTCTGCAATGAACGAAGAATATGCATCCGGCCCCGGAGACATTCGCGCTTACAACATCCTCACAGGACAACTTGTGTGGACGTTTCACACCGTGCCGCATCCGGGCGAAGTGGGCTATGAAACATGGCCGAAAGACGCATGGAAGACCGCAGGCGGAGCCAATGCATGGAGCGGCATGTCGCTCGATGAAAAGCGTGGTATCGTTTACGTTCCGACTGCAAGCCCCAAGTACAACTTCTACGGTGCAAACCGCAAAGGAAAGAATCTTTTTGGCGATTCCTTGTTAGCGTTGAACGCGCGCACAGGAAAACTCATCTGGTACTACCAGATGGTGCATCATGACATCTGGGATTTCGACAACGCCACCACACCCATGCTGCTTACTGTTCGCCACAACGGCAAGATGGTTGATGCAGTTGCGCAGCCTAGTAAGACGGGATTCCTCTGGGTATTCGATCGCGTTACAGGCAAACCTTTGTGGCCAGTGGAAGAGCGTCCTGTACCAAAATCGCCAATGCCCGGCGAAGAAACGTGGCCTACGCAACCCTATCCCAGCAAGCCCGCTCCCTTTGCGCGTCAAATATTCACCGTAAAAGACTTGAGCCCATATCTTGAACCAGCCGAGCGCGAGCAGCTTATCAAACAGATGGGAGCCGCACGCAACGAAGGCATGTTTACACCGCCATCCACGCAGGACACGGTCGAGATGCCCGGCAACAATGGTGGAGCCAATTATGGTGGCGCAACCGTCGATCCCGCGCATGGCTATCTCTATGTTGTCTCCAAGGATTTGCCTGCGATGTTGAAGCTGGTGTTGCCACCAGCGGTTCCAACCGGTAATACGCCGGAAGCACATGGGGCCGCAGTCTATGCCAATAACTGTAGCCTGTGCCATGGAATCAATCGCGAAGGCAAAGCTCCGGTGATCCCGAATCTGATAGACATCTCCTCACGCTTGAGCGATGAACAACTCCTACAGACAGTGAAGTACGGCAAAGGTGTCATGCCTGCGTTTGGTTCCATGCCAGCAGATCAAAGCAGCGACCTTCTGCGGTTTCTCAAAAATCCCGGTCTGCCTATGACAGCCACTGCAACCGCAGCGGTGGGCGATCCCGGTAAGCTGCGCTATCGCAGCGGATTCGGTTTCATGTTCGCGGAGAATGGTTTGCCCGTCATCGCTCCGCCGTGGACAACACTCACAGCATACGATCTGAACTCCGGAGAAATCCGTTGGAAGATTCCACTGGGCGAAGTGCCCGAGTTGGCTGCAAAAGGAATCACCAACACCGGCTCGCAGTTCCCCAAGGTCGATCCTGTACTTACAGCGGGCGGCATCCTGTTCACCGGTACACGTGATCGCAAGGCGCGCGCCATCGATTCATCTAATGGAAAAGTGCTCTGGGAGCAGCAACTGGACGCAGCCCTTGAAGGCATGCCTGCTGTGTATGAAGTGGGCGGCAAGCAGTACGTTGTTTTCTGCGCAGCCGCAAAATCCGCCACGCTTACACATGCCTCACCGGGGCATCCTCTACCGCAGGAGACGATTCACGGAGCCTACGTCGCCTTCGCGCTGCCCGATTAAAGCGGTATTACTAATACCATGATTCGGGTGCCCCACATCTCGGCTTTTTGAGATGGCGGTATTTGTGTGAAGCGCGAACCGCTTTTTCCTCGCTGAAAAAATCAACTCTGTTGGAGCTTTGAAAGGGCCCGGCTTAAGCCGGGCCGTCCAAGCTATCCCTCTTCTTGTTGTCTCTTCCATTTCGTCGAAGACGAGGCGGAAGAGACAAGCACTCTGTCATTCTTAGCGAGCAAGCGCGTGCACAATGCGACGGATTGCGCGTACGTCTTGCACATCCACGCTAGCAGCCGTTTGCCATAGCGGATCGCTTGCATTGACAAGCTCTATCTTGCGGCGCAGCGAAGCATGCAGATCAAGTTCGCGAATCGCAGTGAAGCGTGCTGCATTTTCTAGCGTAATGCCACCACCGGCGGCAACGCGTATGCGTCCATGTGCCTGTTCCGCAAGCTGTCGCAATGCTGTTGCACCCTGCATTACATCTGGCTTACCGCCGGATGTAAGCACACGATGGCAACCAAGATCGATGAGTATTTCCAGTGCTTCATCCAGCTTTTGTATCTGGTCGAATGCACGATGAAACGTAACGGGCTTTCCTTCCGCACAGCGAATCAACGCAGCCATGTGTTGCCGATCCACATGAAGTTCCGGCGTTAGAGTACCCACCACAATTCCGGTTGCACCGCGCTCAATCGCTGTTCTTATATCTATGCACATCATGCGAAACTCGGCATCGCTGTAAATGAAATCCCCTGCGCGAGGGCGGATCAATACATGCACAGGAATCGTTACGGCTTGCAATACTTCCTGGAGAAAGCCAAGGCTGGGAGTTACGCCACCTTCTCCCAACGCCGCGCAGAGTTCAATCCTGTCAGCACCACCTTCAGCGGCGGCTATGCACGCATGCAAAGTATCCGCACATAGTTCAAACTCTTTTTTATTCTTCACGCCGCCGGCTCTCCTCTTGAGAAACATAACTGTTTCTCCACACACAGTATCGCTAAGAAGGTATTCGTCGTAGCGTTACCATGGATACGTGTTTCCTACTCTTCCATCGCAACCACGCATAGGCATTCACCTCTCCATCAGCGGAGGCACATGGACTGCAGTGCAGCGTGCCATCGACTGCGGTGCAAACTGCTTCCAGATATTCTCTTCTTCTCCGCGCCAGTGGAAGCCATCACAGGTAAGCGTTGAAGACGCGCAAAAGATGCACGCTCTCCGCAGCCAGTACAACATCTCTCCTTTAACGATTCACGCGTCGTACCTTATCAATCTCTGCTCGCAGAGCGAAGAAGTGCGCATAAAATCCACTGCTGCCTTTCGCGGCGAAGTCGAACGCGCCTTGTCTTTAGGAGCAGAGTTCCTCGTCTTTCATCCGGGGTCGTGGAAAGGACTTACACGCGCCGAAGCTCTGCAACACGCAGCGGAAAACGTGGCACGAGCTGTTGATGGATTGAATTTCAGCCAGTCATCGCTACGCATACTGGTTGAGAACACCGCGGGCAGTGAATTCAGCATGGGGGGCAGGCTCGATCAGGTCGCCGATCTGGTGCACATGCTCGATCGAAGCGCGCCTGTCGATGTATGCCTCGACACCTGTCATACCCACGTTGCGGGCTACGATATCGTCACGCACGACGGCTGGGAGCAGACAGTCGCTCTCATCAATGAAAGCTTCGGCACATCGCGCGTAAAGGTGTGGCATTGTAACGATGCAAAGGCACCACAGGGAAGCAGGCTCGACCGTCATGAGCATGTTGGCGAAGGCACCATCGGTGCCGAACCGTTTCGACGCCTGCTGCGCGATGCGCGTTTCGCACACTGCGCATTTATTGCCGAAACTCCCGTAGACGAAGAGGACGATACACTGCGCAACGTCAGCGTGCTGCGCACGCTGGCCTCCCGATAAAGCTCTCTGTAATGGTGTCGGAGCAGGATACTTCCGGCGCACCGTTATTGCGGGAGATGCACTACTTGCCTATGCCCAGACCTCGAGCCTTTTTCATCATCTGCCGAACCGCGGCTGAGTAGGTCTCTGCCATTTTCAATCGCAGGCTTGTCTGTCGATCGTATTTCTGGCGCTTGATCGGCATAAACGGTGCCAGCTTCTGGGTAACCTGGTCTACATCCAGCCCGGTATTGCTCTGGATGACGGCAAAGATGCCTTTACCATCCTCGGAGAAATGCTGTGCAGCATCCCACTTCTGTAGGTTCTCTCCGCCCGCACCCGCGGTCCAGATACTTACATCAGTATGTAACTGCAGCGCTCCTGGAGCGGGGAAGGTGTGAAAGGTGTCGATCAAGCCCTGTTCCTCTGCATGCAGCCAGTAGAGCGTGTACTCTGTCCAGTCCATGGTGTAGCGCTGTAGCAGGACCTTCATCCAGGGAATACCGTGCAACTCCTCCAGCTTCTTTTGCAGGCTGAGGCAGATGGTGCTCGACAACGTGGCGGGCGTCATCCAGATGCCGTCGCCCGTTGTCTTCGGCTCCTGGTGCAAAACTTCCGCCGATGCAATCCAGTAGCCGGGATTGTCAATATCGCGCGGTTGCAGATGCGTCAACGCCTTGCCGCTTGGCAGCAGCGTATCCAGCGTGAACGGGCGCGTGGCAAATGTATCCGGATCGAAGACGAGGAAATATTCCGTATGGATCAGGGCCGGGGTGTACAGCTTGATGATCTGCTGACGATGCCAGTTGCGGATCTGATGACGCTGGTTGAATTCCTGAAACACGCCGAAGTGCTCTGCTTCGTCCACAATTTCAATCGGAAAATCGTTCCATGCTTCGGAGTATCGCTTGGCCGCCTCCACTTCATCGTGGGGAACGATGATGAGGAAGCGGTCAAAGATATCCGGCGTGGAGAAATGCCGCAGGGAAGAGAACAATATGTCGCAACGCGCAATATTGTCCGCATAATGACGTCCCGTTGTCTTCAACGGGAGGACTCCACTTAACTTCATGCTGACGCTCCGCGTCCCAGGATGAAGCGATAGGCCCATCCGGGAATGTAAAATTTACGGCCCGTCATCACCAGTCCGTCGATGTATCCGCCGATAAAGCTCGACTGCGAAAGCACAGTCTCTGCCACGGGTTTGCGTGTTTTCTCTGCCTCTACGACAAGCACTGAAAGGTCGGCCACAGTGGTCAGTTCAAGGCTTTCAAAGTAGGGCGACGCTGGCGGAGCCGTGATCACCACGTAATCAAAGTTCGAACGCATGCTTTGGAAAAGGTTCGCCATTCGGTTGCGTGTCATCGACATGCCCACCTGACGGGCGGAATCGGCTGGTGCAGGTTCCGTCATCCAGGTGGTGTCGTCGGTTGGAGGTTCTTTGCCCTCTTCCATGTGGATCAGGCCCACGCGGCCGGGAGAGCGCGGCTCCAGCGCATTGGCAAGTACCGTGGCAACTGCCTGCGAGCGGCCGTCTTCCTGCGCCGAGAGCAGAAGGATCGCCTTACCGGGACCGGTGCCCGATGCTGAGTCCACTGCGGCAATCAGCCTGCCAAAGGCTCGTTGTGCATTCCGGCCGGTAAGGTTGCGATCCGACAGATCGCAGAGTACAGGCATATGCAGCGCACGCTCTGCCTCTTCCGGTGAAAGGAAGGTTTCGCGCATGCTCGACATGATGATGAGCACCACAAGCGTAATCAATAGAGCGGCAGCAATCGCAGCCGTTATAAGCAGGAAGCGCGAATTGGTGCGGCGGTCGGGAACAGTCGGCGATTCGATCACGCGCACGTTGGTGGTGCCCGCAGTCATAGCCTGGTTCTGCTGAATGCGCGCCTGCTCCAACTGGGTGGAGTAATCCTTTGCCGTGGCTGCCAGCAGGTCGCGCTGCGCAGTCAGGCGAGCCAAGGTGTCGTTCACCCCTACCTGCTGCTTCAGCCGTTGTTCCGACTGTGCCACCTGCTCTTCCAGAACAGCTTTCCGTGCCTGCGCGCCAGCCAGCAGCGCCTGAGCTGTTGCTAACTGGTTTTCTGCCTGGTCCTTATACGTATTGTAGCCAGTGTGTGTGGCTGCCGGAACTTGGTTCTTCTGTCGTTCCAGCGCAGCCTTCAACTGGGAGATTTGTGTATCGATCTGCTTTACAAACGGCGATGTCGGCAGATAGCGCGATGCCAGATCGGCGCGCTTCGCCTCCAGATTGAAGAGTTCTGTCGCCATCGAACCGACAGTATGTGCTGTTTCCGTAGTGTCGCGCGAGAGTTCCACTTCCCGAGGAACCTGGCTGGCATTGCGGCGCAGCACATCCACCGATTGCTGGCCGTCCGCAACCGCTGTGCGAGCCTCTGTAAGGCGTTCGCGAAGCTGGCTGTCGAGGGTTACAGCGGCGTTGGTCTGCGCTACCGGATCCACAACGCCGTGTTCGCGCTCGTAGTCCGCAATTTGCGAGTTGGCTGTGTCCAGTTCTGCGCGAACCTTATCGCGCTCTGCCGTAAGAAAGGTCACTCGACCAGAGGTCAGTACCTGGGCGCGTACATCGAAATAAGCAGCCAGCAGGGTACGCAGCGCAGCAGCAGATTTCTTGGCATCGCGATCCGCGTAGGTTATTTCGATGACGTTGCCTGTCTCAAGTTTGGACACTTTTAAATGTTTTTCAAACTCGGTTAAGCGGATATCGAGCTGTTGCGGAGTGGCTCCGGGGCCGAGTTCGCGTGTCACGGTATCGCGATGCAGCTCTGAACTTTCCAGCAGCTGCTCTTCCACGTCCACGGCGCTGAGAGGAGCCATGAGGGCCGCATTGGAGATTGCGTTGCCCGGCTGGATCTCATATAAACTGCCGCTCAATGTCAGAAGACGAGCACGTGCCGTGTAGGTCGCTGGAACGATAAGTGCCACAACAGCACCGACAAAGCAGAGACCGAGAAAAAGTGACAACGCAAGGCGACGGTAGTAAAAGATGGTGTTGAGCAAGTCGCGGAGCGTATTCGAAGAAAGTTCGGGGATACGCGCCGAAGGGGTGATCGTTTGTTTTGTAGTATTCACGCGACACTGCCTATATTGAGAATCAAGGTTAAGCCGGTTGTAACCGGGCACTGCGGTTTTTTTATATACTTTCGGAATACCCGCAAAAATATTTAGGCAATAATAGCATCTGGACGATAAGTAAATAGAAAATATCGGGAGGCGCAAATCCGATGTCGCGTTATCCATTTCGCATACAGGCTGTAACTCACTCTCTGTCTCTTCTTTCTCTCGTGGTTCTCCTGCTGTCTACGACCTCTGCGGTTTATGCGCAGGCGCCGGTGGCTGCGCAGGCTACCAGCGGGGCCGTTTCGGCTCCGGAGGAGTATCGCATCGGACCTGGAGACGAACTTTCCATCACCTTTCCCAACCAGTCGGAACTGAACCACGATGGTATCGTCGGCCCTGATGGCCGGTTTCCGATACCACTGCTGGGAAATGTTCTTATCGCGGGTGAAACCCCATCGCAGACAGCTGCGATGATCACGGCCCAGTTGCAGCAGCAGGGCATTGCTAACAACGCCGTACCCAACATCACATTCCACAAGATCGGGACCAGTGTGTATGTCGGAGGGCAGGTGCATCAACCAGGTGTTGTCCAACTCGCTTCGGGTATGGACGCATTGCAGGCGGTCATCGCGGCAGGTGGATTCACGGACGAGGCCAAGGCGGGACGCATTGCCGTCATTCGACGTTCGCCGGACAACAAGCCTGCGGTGACCTATGTTGATCTGAAGGCCTATACCAAGGGTAAGGACAAGGCATCCATCGCTCTGCTTTCGCCGCGCGATGTAATCTTTGTACCGCGTAAGGCCATCTCGGAAGTGGATCTCTGGATCGACCAGTACATCAACAAGACACTGCCGTTTAACCGTGGTGTGGACTTCAACTACGGCTATTATCCGGTACAGAATGCAACGCCTGCCACTGCGGTGACCAAGTGACCCTGACCCGATGTGTGCCTGAGTTCGTCGCAAGACGGACTCAGCGCAACGCGGAATTTTCCGCGCCACGAGTTGCGGATTATCCTGACGAATTGCCGGTGCGCTGGCGACAGATGCTCATTCTGTTGCTGGTGCTGCCCATGTTCGGTCAGTATTTCCATTACATCAAGGCATTGCATCCCCTGTGGGCGCTCTCCAAGGCGTTTCCCATCATTACACTGCCGCTGTGCTTCTTCGCCTTTCGCGATGGTGCCTCGCCGCGTGTGATGCGGCAGCTTCTGCTTTCCATGCTGTACCTGTTGCTCATGCCCAGTTTTATGGGCATCCCGACGTTCGATCAGAACTTCTTTCTCGGTCTTACATCGCAGGTCAAGCTGCTGCCCATTTTGTATTTCTTTTCTTTCCTGGGACTGCTGCGCCTTCTGAAGCCCACACCCAGCGAAATAGCCAAAAGCTTCCTGATCTGGGGAGCCCTCCTGGTTCTTGTGACCTATGTGATCTGGCTGGTGGTGCCGCAGTCGGCCTACGCAGTTTCGGCCAAGATCGACGCTTCCCCGATCTTCACGCGCGACGGGCGTGGCAACCGCGTTCGTATGGCCTTTTACTTTGGCATCATTGCCAGCTTTTACTGCTACCGCCGCTTCTTTTCCGATAAAAAAATCAAGTGGCTGCTGGGTACGATAGCCGGCTTCATTTCCGTGATCGGCATTATCCGCACACGAGCATTTGTGTTGGGTATGGCTGTCACCATCGCCATCAATACCATTCGTTTTTCCAAGCGCACGGCCCGTCTTGTCATGCTGGGAGTCATGCCCCTGTTGCTTGTCGGACTGGTCTCCATTCCGTATGTCGCCACGGTCTTCGACACGTCTTCGAAGAACGGCTTCGATGTCCGTCGCTACTCCACGGAAAAAGCGTTGGCCTTCCTTGCGCTTGATCCTGTGAAGTGGATCTTCGGCGTGGGTTCCATTACACCGCTCGATCCAACCGGCTTCATCCGGTTCTTCAACCACGATTTTTTCCTTGCCGATATCACCTGGGTTGGAATCGTCTTTGAGTTCGGCCTCATTGGCGCTGCGTTGATCTTGCTGATTCCGTTACGTGGCCTATGGGAGTCGCGCGACGTTACGACGGACCGGGCCGGTGCTTTTTTAGGAGCGCTACAGGATTACCTTGTCTATGCCATCCTGATTTCGCCGCTGTACCCGCTGACACTTTCTCCAGGTGAATACACGGTAATCCTCGCCATCTTCGTCTATGAGCGAACCTATTACCAGGGATATCAGGGGCGCGATCCGAGGTTCCGCTATTCATGAAATTGCCGCGTAGAGCCGCATGTTGCGCGCTGTTTCTTACGACATGGAGTGGTGTGGCGGCGCAGGAAGCAGCCACTACACACATCGTGGTCGATGTGCAGTCGGCACGGCATCCTATCAGTCCGTTGATCTACGGCGTGAATTACGGTACTACCCAGCAGTTGCGTGATCTGCGTGCGCCGGTCAATCGTTCCGGCGGCGATGCGGCAGAAACCTACAACTATGAGATCGACGGTCGCAACTCGGGTCGCGACTGGTATTTCGAAAGTTATCCTGCCGACCATGCCGACATTACCATGCAGTACGGTGACAGCTTTGTCGATCAAACCTTCCATGGAGGCTCGGCACCCATGCTGACCATTCCCATGGTGGGGTGGGTGACAAAGCTTGGGCCGAATCGTTCGCGTCTCGCCGCTTATTCGGTGAAAAAATACGGAGCACAGCAGGCGGTCGATCCCAGCGGTTATACCGATGCAGGCAATGGTGTGCGACCCGACGGATCGCTCATGCTCCATAACGACCCGAACGATGCCATGATGCCGGATTCGCTGCAACGTGAAACCGCGTGGATGCAGCACAACCTCAAGCGCTGGAACTCCGCGGCTAAGGGTGGCATTCCTTATTATCTGCTGGGCAACGAACCCTCGCGCTGGCACGATATTCATCGCCATGTACACCCGGTCGGCACCCATGCGTCCGAACTGGCGGCAAAGACCATTGCGCTGGCCAATATGGTGCACCACGCCGACGCGTCCGCGAAGGTTCTGGCACCGGAAGAGTGGGCCCCTGTAGGTACTACGAAGAGTGGCTTCGATCAGCAGATCGAAGAGACGCACAGCAAGGCCGTGCCCGACCGTGTGTGCGAAACCGGCGGCATGGACCTGTTCCCCTGGCTGCTTACACAGTGGAAGAAGGCCGGGCACCCGGTGGACATCGTGAGCGTCCATTACTATCCGCAGCACGATGAATACTCCCACGATGTTTCGGGAGAAAGGCAGCAACTTCGCAACCGCTCTACACGCGGCCTCTGGGATAAGAGCTACCAGGATATTCCGTGGAAGCAGGAACCGACCGACCTTATCGCATCGGTACGCGCTGCCGTGGATCATTACTACTGGCCCGGTACCCCCATCGCCATTACCGAATACGGCTGGGGTGCGGACAAACACATGAACGGCGCTACTGCGCAGGCCGACGTGCTTGGCATTTTCGGTCGAGAAGGCGTTTACCTGGCCACTCGCTGGATTGTGCCGCCCACAGGAACGCCCGCATACCTTGCGATGAAGCTCTTTCGCAACTATGACGACAAAGGATCGGGTTTCGGCGACATCAGTGTTTCAGCCAAAGCGCCCGACCCGGATAAGGTTTCCGCATTTGCTGCGGAACGCTCGTCAACCCATTCTGTGACAATCTTATTGGTGAACAAGCAACTGCGAAATTCTGCCCGGGTTTCAGTACAGGTGCAGGGAGGACCGGATACTGGAGACGTGGAAACAATAACGCTCGCCAACGGAAAGTTATCTCATAACAATTCAGTTTCATACGAGAAACACATGGTTGAAACTTTATTGCCACCTCAGAGCGTTACTCTGTTAGTTATTCAAGAGCATGTCCGAAGAAACGATCGAGTTACAGAATCCAAAGGTTAAAGCGAGTTCCTTAACGCGTACGCTGGCAACGGCCAGCACGCGATTGCTTGACCTTCCAACACGCTACGGCATGCATTTCCTGCTCGCCGCACGGCTTGCCATTGGCGACCTGGGAGCCTTTTACATCGTTTTCAGCGTGATGACGCTTGCCTCGGGCTTTGGCCGTATCGGCCTGGACCGTGCCATGACGCGCGAAATTGCCGCCGCACTCGGCCGCGATCTTCCCAATACGGCGCGACGCGTGATCTGGCGGGGATTTTTTCTTTCCACGGTGAATTCCACCATCATCACGCTCGCCTGCATCTTTTTGTCGAAGCCTATTGCGATTCACATCCTGCACAAGCCCGAGCTTGCCCTTCCGCTGGCCATCGGGTCGATCTCCATTCTGCCGCAGAACGTTGCCAACGCCGCGGCAGGTGCGCTGGCAGGACTGGGGCGTGTAGCCACCAGCCAGATGATTCACCAGTGGCTCTGGCCTGGCATCTTCTGCGCTGGCGCGTTGCTCATGCCACTTTCAGTAAACCAGTCGCTCTGGCTTATCGACGGCAGTATGTTCGTCATCGCGATACTGGGTATTCTTCTGTTGCTGCCGATTCTGCCCAAGCGCCATGCCGAAGTCGGTGAAGTCGAGTTGCCATCGCTCTCACGGCTGGGAGCGCAGCTCTTCAGTGCCGAACTGCTACAGCTTGCCATGGCATCGCTGCCGCCATTTGTCCTGGGCGTCGTGGCCACTACCGTCGACGTAGGCCAATACGCTCTCGCGTGGCGTATCGTGCTCATGCTGAACCTGCTGGTTTCGGCTATGGCGGCGGTGGCCATGCCGGACTTTGCCCGTGCCGAAGCGCAGGGCGACATGGTGACACTCCGTCGTGTTGCGGCGCAGACCGTGGGCATTACTGTGGCGCTGGCTGTTATTCCCAGCATCCTGCTCGCCATTAACCCTGTCTTTATTCTTGGACATTTCGGTGCGGGCTACGATACAGCCGCACCCGCACTCCGTGTTTTGCTGATCGGTCAGTTCGCTCTGATTCTCTGTGCTGCTGTACCGGAGATGCTGGGGATGACAGGGCGCGCCAAGGTCCTGTTGAAACTGAACGTCGTCTCCGCAGTGGTTCTGATGGTTGGTCTGGCCGTGCTCTCCAAGCCCTACAAGGACGTGGGCGCCGCAGCCGCAACTGCAATGTCCATGCTGATCAATGCCTTTGGAGCATCATGGGCGGCAAAGCGGGAACTGGGGTTGTTCCCGCTCTGGAACTTTGTGGAAGACCTTCGCGTTCAGACGCGGCGGTTCTTCCAGCCTGCAACGCCTTCCGATACTCCGTCGGAGACCGACATCCAGGAGATGGACAACTCCTGAGTCGCGCGATGCGAATCCAGTCGTAGATTCTGCTGCCATGCGTGCGCCAGTGACGGTGTGATCGCTGGCGGCAGATTCCGCGAAACCTTTTCGCTCAGCTTCAACGGGATTGCCAGCAGCTTGGTTTCAATCTTCAGCTTGCGCGCTGTGATCCTGCGAATCGGCACAGCGCCCATCGCCTTGGCCATCAGGAAGAAGTACTGGTTCCAGTCCGGTGCATCGGGCATGGCCAGGTTATAGGTGGCATGTCCCGAATCGTTTCGACGCAACGCAGCAAGCGTTGCCTGGGCCACGTCCTGCACATGCACCAGGTTGCAGCAGCCATCGCCAGCCGCTCCCATATCGCCAATGCGGCGTTCTTCCAGTAGTGTGGCAATACGGTTGGTCCACTGGCTGCTGCCGGCGCCATAGATGATGCCGGGACGGAAGACAGTAACCGGCGACTGGCATTCTGCCAGCTGCTTTTCCGCTTCGATCTTTGCGTCCGCATACCAGCCCGATCCACTGCGAGTGGCAGCCGACTCATCCACCACGCCGGTTGCATTTCCATACACGGCCATCGAACTCATGTGGACGATACGTTTGCCTGTACCATTCACCGCAGCCAGCAGGGCCGCGGCATTTGTCGTGATGGCCTGTGCATCGCCGGTCACGCAGTTCACTACCGCTTCCACATTTTGCAAGGCCGAGCGCAGATTGTCCGCCTTGCACGCATCCAGCACAATATGTTCGCCTGCTACGGTTCGCCGCACCCCGGCGACAGCTGTAAAGTCCGGCGCCTGTGTCAGTGCGTTAAGAATGCGCTTTCCAACAAAGCCGTTTGCTCCCAGTACAAGTACGCGCATCTATACCGCCTCCTGTTTCAGATGGTCTGCAAGACGCAGTGCAATCGCCATGATGGTCAGTGTAGGGTTTGCCTGGCTTGAGGTGGGGAAGACGGCTCCGCCTGCCACAAACAGGTTGGACATACCGTGAATGCGGCAGTCTGCATTCACCACGGAGTGTGCCGGGTCTTCTCCCATGCGAGCCGTGCCCAGGTGATGTCCGCCATAAGCACCATAGCGTGTCATTTCCTTCAGTACCGATCCCGAATCATACTCGTACACGCCCGCGCCGGAGTTCTGAGCATCTTCCGCAAAGAGCTTCAGCGCCACTTCAATCGTCTTCAAATCCATTGGCGTATAGTGCCATTCCACCTCCAGTCGTGGAATGCCCATGGCGTCCTTTTCTGTTCCCAGACGCACCACGCTCGACCAGTTCGGTTCCTGTTCGGCGTGAAAGTCAATGCTGTAACGACCACTCGGGGGCTGCACCACAACCGATGGATATTTGCGTTCGGCTAGTTTGCGGTCGAAGATCATCTGCCGTGTGAAGCCCATGATAGCCGGAACATCCGTGACCACGTTCTTTAAGTGGTGCAGCATCTCACCTGGGGTATTTTCTTCGTCGATCAGGCGTGCTCGCCACTGTTTCGGCACCAGCGTGCGGCCCAGTCGCAGCGCGCTGAGAATGCCGCTGCCATGCGCCGGATCGGAGATGCGCGTATGGTGCAGTCGAGCAATAAAACCGCCCACCTGGTATTCGCGTTGCGCCTCCGGTTTCAGAGCCAGTCTACGGCGGCAGTACACACCGTCGTCGTCTACCTGGTAGTCGTTAAAGATTTTGCCTTTGGGCTTGAAGCTGCCGATGGTGCCTGCAATATGCGCCTGGTAATACCGTCCCACCAGGTCGTTCGCATTGCCGATGCCGTTCTTCTGTACCTGGCGATTGCTCAGCAGCAGACGCACCGTCTCCATGCCGCCCGCAGCCAACACATAGCGTCCGGCGCGAACCTCCAGTCTTTGTCCATCCGGTCGTTGCACAAACAGGGAAGTCACCGAAGAGCCCTGCTCGTCCAGTCGGATCTCCACCACCGGCGCATCCAGCACCACGCGGATTCTCTCCGCTGCCGCCAGCCGCTGGCGATATCGCACGCCCAGGTCGGTGGGAGCCGAGAAGCGCTCCATCGTATTTGTGGTGAAGGCATTACCGTGGAAGCCTTCGATCATCTCCGGTTGGTTTTTTCCGAAGACGCTCTCCGACTGGTAGTCCGCTTGTCCGGCTTCAAGATACTTATTCGCCAGGGGAAAGTAGCGCGCTACATCGTCGTAGCCAATGGGCCAGTGACTTTCGTGAATCCACGGGCGGTCTTCAAAATCAATCGGATCATAGGGAACGCAACGGCCATTCCACGCTCCGCTGGTGCCGCCGAGGCGCCGCCAGCGAAAGGTTTCCAAGGGACCATGCAGCGACTGGTCCACCACGTGACCGCGATAAAACTCCTGTGAAGCGTCTGTCTTATCCAGATTTCCGGCTTCCAGCAATACGACATTCAGGCCGGCATCTGCCAGGTCCAAAGCCATGGCAATACCGACAAAACCCGCACCCGCAAGACATACGTCGGCTTCCAGGGGGGCAAGGGAGAGTTCTTGAGCATTCAGAATCATAAGAGCAACCTGGGCGAAAAAAGTGCCTGCACTCAGAGGAAAAAATCCCACTCAGCGCGATGAAGTGTATCAACTGCCACGGTTCTTTGCAGTGTCGCACAGCACACGCTATAGCAAAACACTCCATTTCTCTTTATTTCGTGCGGCAAAAAAGCTCATTCTTCCTGGAAAATACCTTGTCCTATAAAGATTTGTATTTCATTCCGGGAATGAAAGCAGTAGCCTGATACCAGGCTGCATCGAGTGATATGACAGCCAAACGTGCTTTGCAGTTTATTTTTCCCGGATATCTATGTCTGCTTTGCGTCTCAATCCGCGTGCCGTCAGTTGTAAATTCTCTGAGTTTTGGGATACCGCTGACGCCTTCCAATCTGCTTCGTCCTTAACCGGGCGGCAGTTTGAAGTGGGGCAGAGTTTTGTGGCATCAGGGAATCTATTTTCTTCAGGCAAAGAGTGGTTCTCCGCGTATAACTCGCCTGGCAGTGCTCTCCAAAGAACCTGTCTTTTTTTGATCTTCTGCTTCTTGTTCATGGCGGCACGAAGCCTCGATACCGTGCTGTATCAACCCATTCTGCGACATCGGCTTTTCCTTTCGCGCGCGCACCACGCGAGCCGTTCGCCGCGTTTTTATCTCATCAAACTGAAAACAGGTGCAGGTTTCAGTGTGTGCGCATCCAATTCTTTACATTCCGTTTTGGACAGAATGTTTGGTGCGAGAGTCGCATCTCGCTTTTCTCTTATTCACTTAGCTTGCATCCGGCACGCGGCCTAAAGGAAAAACCGCGCTTCGCCGATGTTTTATTTGGACCACTTCTACCGAGATGGAACAGGCAATTTCTTTTACTGCTGAACGCTCATTTTCACTTCGTGCCCTGCCGTATCAGCCTCGCAGTATGGACGAGGTTGCGGCGCGCCTTGTGCAACATGCTCACGGCTCCGGCCCAACCCACCTGGTCATCCCAGTGAACGGACAGGTCTTTGTGCTTGGCCATCAGAAGCCGGAGTTTGCCGACGTGATTCTCCGCGCCGAAGAGGTCGTGCTCGACGGTATCTCGGTTGTCTCCGGAGTACGTATGCTCGGCGACAAGTCGGTGCATCGTGTACCGGGCGTCGACCTGATGATGAGCATCTGCGAGCATGCCTCCACGCAACCCACACGCATTATGCTTCTAGGCGGAAAGCCCGGTGCCGGGGAAAAGATGCGGGAACTGCTGAGGCAGCGTTACCCCCTGCTGGAGGTCGGTGTCCATTGCCCGCCTATGGGCTTCGATAAGACACCCGAGGGCATTCATGCCGTCCGCGAGGCCATCAGCGAATTTGCGCCGCAGATTCTCTTCGCTGCATTTGGCGCGCCCCGGCAGGAGATGTTCATGGATCGCCAGATTCGCTCCCTGAATGTTCCGGTCGCGATGGCCGTCGGAGGTAGCTTTGAGATGGTGAGCGGTATGGTGCGCCGTGCTCCCGAGTGGATTCGTAACCTGGGCATGGAATGGTTCTTCCGCATGGTGATCGAGCCGCGCCGCCTGCTCTGGCGCTATGTTTATACCAACACGGTCTTTCTCTGGATCTTTGGACGCGAGTGGCTTGAAACCCGTCTTGCAGCAAATTCACGATAGTCGCATATTATTTGCGTTACTTCAGCCATTAAGCTGTTCTGGAAAGGTTCTAGAGGAAAAGCATGTCGATCTATCGCGCAAGAGCTCCCCTGCGCCTCGGTTTAGCTGGTGGCGGTACAGACGTTTCTCCCTATTGCGACCAGTTTGGTGGCGCGGTTCTCAATGCCACCATCAGCTTGTTTGCCCACACCACGCTTGAAACCAGTAAGGATAACTGCATCCGTTTCATAGCGCAGGATCTGGGCGTGGTGGAGGAGTTTCCCCTTGACGCTCCTGTGCCGGAGACGAACAAGCTGGAGCTGCACCGCGGCGTCTACAACCGCATGATCCGCGACTATCGCGGCGGCAAGCGCGAACCTATCACGCTTGTCACTCATTGCGATGCGCCTGCGGGCAGCGGCCTTGGTTCGTCCTCTACCATGGTTGTTTCCATGCTGCGCGCCTTTGACGAAGCCTGGGGGCTGGCGCTGGGAGAATACGACCTGGCCCAGCTCGCCTATGCGATTGAGCGTGTTGACATTGGGCTGCACGGCGGCCGGCAGGACCAGTACGCAGCGGCCTTTGGCGGCTTTAATTTCATGGAGTTCCAGGAGACCGGGCAGGTTCTTGTCAATCCTCTCCGCGTACGCCACGATGTTATCTCAGAGCTGGAATCGTCGCTTATCCTCTTTTTCACCGGTAAATCGCGTTCTTCGGCGGCTATCATCGAAGAGGAGTCGCGTAACGTCCGCGAAAAGAACGAAGATGCCATGGACGCCATGCATCGCACCAAGCAGGAGGCCTTCCACATGAAGGCGGCTCTCCTTCGTGGACAGGTACAGGGCATGGGCGAGATTATGAAGGAGGCATGGGCGCAGAAGAAGCGGCTGGCGCGTAGCATCTCAAACTCCATGATTGATGGACTTTACGACGCGGCGCTCTCCGAAGGAGCGTATTGCGGCAAGGTTTCCGGTGCTGGTGGCGGTGGATTCATGATGTTCCTTGCGGATCCGTCGCGGCGTCTGCGTGTGGAAGAAGCCTTGAGTGCCACTGAAGCCGGACGCATTATGTCCTGCAACTTCACACCTGAGGGCGCACAGGCCTGGCGTGCACGGTAAGTTATTTATAAACAGTTAGTTAAATATTATATGGAGTAGCTTGCTCGGTGTGATTTGGCCTGATGGAACTATGTGGCCGATTCGTGCGAAGGGTTGGCTGCACGGTTCAGGCTGTTGTCTAAGTCAATCTTTTCATTAGGTTTATTGGTCCTCTGAGAAGGGTTTGGCCGATAGGCGAAGGTGTGAGAGGAAGGCAAGTATGGAAGGAGTAAAGCCGGGAATGGAAGCGATTATTCTTGCGGGAGGCAAGGGAACGCGCCTTGCGGGTGCGGTGCCGAACCTGCCCAAGCCCATGGCTCCGATTGCCGGTAAACCCTTCCTGCTTTACCTTCTGGAATCTCTGCATATTGCTGGATTTAATCGGGTTATTCTCTCCATCGGGCATATGGCCCATGCGATTCGGACGTACTTTGACGCGAATCCGCATGCTTTGGAACTGGTGTTTGTCGAGGAAGAATCGCCGCTGGGTACGGGGGGGGCGATTCGGGCTGCCATGCGGTCGGCGGTGGGCGATCCTGTGTTTGTTCTCAACGGCGATACTTTTGCCACTATCGACTATGTATCTATGCTTCAACAACATACGAAGCTTATAAGTCGTCTTACCCTGGCCCTGATGCCGGTGGAAGATACAGCCCGCTATGGAGCGGTTGAGACTGAAGGAACGGCCATTCAAGGCTTTCTGGAGAAGGGGAAAACCGGGTTTGGGTATATTAATGCCGGGGTTTACCTTATAGAGCGCAATCTGCTGGAAACATTTGATTTACCGGAAAAGTTTTCCTTTGAGCAGGATGTGCTTATGGCCAGGCTTAGCGAGTTGAAACCACAGGGTTTTCGCGCTACCGGCTACTTTATCGACATTGGCATTCCCGAAGACTATGAACGCGCCCAGAGAGAGCTTCCCCGGCAGATTCCGTTGGCTTGATCTGCTTCTCCCTGCCGAGTTTAAATTGACGGATTGCATAGTAATGGGTGCATTTTGCATGAATAATGTGCGTTTTGGTATGGATTCCGTATGATTTTTCGCAAGGCGGGATGCAAGCAAAAGGTGGGTGCGATTTCTATCGCACCCACCTTGCTATTTTTGATGACATGAAAATTCCGTTGTGATGGTTTGAAGCAGCAACTTCAGCTCGAAGCTCTGACAGTCAGAGCTTCGAGTTGTTAGGAGGCTTCGGGGATGGCGCGTGGGGTTTCTGTGTCCACTACCAGGGGTGTTGTGCCGAGGGTGGAGTCGGCGTCGTCTTCGTTGTCTTTGAAGACGGCGGTGAAGAGTATGAGCACGACCACGGAGCAAGCCGAAGCCACGAGCCATATGGCCTGCCAGTTGTGGATGGCGGAGCCGTCTGCCAGTATGGTGGCGTACTTATCCACGACTAGGCCGCTGAGCCATGATCCTACGAGCATGCCTACGCCATAGGTGATGAGGGTGATGAGGCCCTGGGCAGCGGAACGATAGGCTGCGGGTGCCTTGCGGTCGGTGTAGATCTGACCGGTGACGAAGAAGAAGTCATAGCAGATGCCGTGGAGCAGGATACCGAGCCAGAGCATCCAGACGCCTGCGTCCGGGTTGCCGTAGGCGAAGAAGACGTAGCGCAGAACCCAGGCGAGCATGCCGCTGACCAGCATCCATTTGACTCCGAGGCGACGGAAGAACCAGGGGATGAGCAGCATGCAGAAGAGCTCGCTCATCTGTCCGCCGGTCATGATGGCGGCCGCGTTCTTGACCTGCAACTGGTTGAGGAATGGGTTGGTGAAAGCGTAGTAGAACTGGAGCGGAATGCAGATGAGGAAGGACGCGATGGCGAAGATGAGGAAGCTCTTGTCACGGAACATGCGGCGGACTTCGACGGGGAAGAGGTTACCCACCGAAAACGGCTCGGAGGCCTGCGGCGGCGTGCTGGGCAGGGTCACCGCATAGACGGCCATGAGGATGGATGCGACGGCGGAGATACGCAGCGGCAGGGCCGTGGCGTCGGCGTGGTAGAAGCCGATGAGGAGACCGGCGCAGATCCAGCCGATGGTGCCGAGCACGCGGATGGGAGCGAACTCGGTTTTGGAGTTGGTGATGTGGCGGAAGGCGATGGCGTTGGCCAGGCCGAGGGTGGGCATGTAAAGCACCGCATAGGCCAGCATCAGGCCGTAGAGCGAGCCGAAGTGCGTTTGCTGCGAGGCGAAAAAGAGCAGGATGCCGCCGACGAGGTGGAGCAGTGCCAGCATGTATTGGGCGGACATGAGATTGTCGGCAACCCATCCGGCAAGAAAGGGGGAGAGTACGGCACCGATGGCGGTGGTGCCGGAGATGAGTCCGGTTTGTACGCCGTTGAAGTGCAGCGTCTGGCTTACCCAGGTGGTGATGGTGACATACCATCCGCCCCAGATAAAGAACTCCAGAAACATCATGGCAGCAAGTTTGACCTTGGTCATTCGCGGAAACCCTTCTGTGCAAAGCCTGCTTCCGCGGGAGGGAAGGTCGGCAAATTGGTTGTGTCAGAGGAGGATAGCGTGTGGCATGAGTGTGAAGCAATGTTAGTTTGTTTTGGGGTGGTGTGGCGGCATCTCCTCAGGGGCTGAAGCCCTGCCCTTCCGGTTCGTGCTCTGCACGAATATCCCACATCTCAAAGAACGAAATGTGGGCACCCGGCTTATCGGCACGGCTGATGCTGTGACCTTACGATTCTTGCCTCGTGGTTATTTTGTGGCTGGGAGAGGCGAAGGGTTTTGTGAGAAGAACAGCGAGTCAGCAGGTTAGCAAGTCAGCTAGTCAGTGGTTCGTTGGTTTGAGAAGTGGTTGCCTTATGGGTGTATTTGCAGTTTCGCGGCAGAGTTGAAACTTTGTTTCCAAATTCATAAGCCTCGTGTGGGGCGTGGTTGGGAAATTGTGTAACCGGAGGGCGTACACTGCGTCTAACAGGGCAGGGTTTGGTGTGCCCGGGGATGCTTGTATGAAACTGAAAAATCTGGTTCTCCTGACAACGCTGGTGGCGGCTCCGATGACGTTGAGCCTGCCGGTTGTGGCGCAGACCACGGGACAGCAGTCGCCGACGAATACACCTGCGGGTACAGGTGGTGGAAATCCTTCGCAGACGCCGCAGAATGCACCGCAGTCAAAGGCTCCGACGAACGGTGGTCCTACGGGCGATGGGCCGGTGTCGGCTTCGAAGGAAGATTTGGACAAGGCGCGCGATGATGCCGCGAAGAATAACAATCAGCCGATTCCTGATCCGGGCGATGATTTGCGCAAGGACATTAAGAAGGGTTCGGAAGACGATGTGAATGCGGCGGGTACGCGCGATATTGGCAAGCGTGGCCTGGGAAACTGGTACTCGACGGACTGGGAGGTTGGAACCGGCAAGTCGTATGCGATGGAAGTGGAACGCTCGTCGAAGTTGATTACCGACCCGGTGATTGTGGAGTATGTGAATCGGGTTGGGCAGAACATCGTGAAGAACTCCGATGCTAAGGTGCCGTTCACGATCAAGGTGATTGACTCGGATGAGATTAACGCGATGGCGTTGCCGGGCGGGTTCTTCTATGTGAACAGCGGCTTGATTCTGGCTGCGGATACCGAGGATGAGCTTGCAGGTGTGATGGCGCATGAGATTGCGCATGTGTGTGCGCACCACGCGGCAAGGCAGATGACGCGATTGCAGTACATGCAGCTTTCGACGGTTCCGTTGATTTTTATGGGCGGCTATACGGCGTATGGCATTTATGAGGCTTCGCAGTTGGCGATTCCGATCACGTTTTTGCAGTTCTCGCGTAACTTCGAGGCACAGGCTGACTTTTTAGGAATTCAATATGCGTATCGCGCGGGGTATGATCCGCAGGGTTTGATTACGATGTTTGAAAAGCTGGATGCGTTGGAGAAACGTAAGCCCGGTGTGCTGGCGCGTGCGTTCTCTGATCATCCGCAGACGCCGGATCGCATTGAACATTCGGAAGAAGAGATTGCAAGGCTTCTACCTTCGCGTCCGGATTATCTGGTGACGACTTCGGAGTTTGACGATGTGAAGTCGCGGCTGGCGCGCATTCAGAATAAGCGCAAAGTAGACGGCAAGGTGGATGGGAATAAGCCGACGTTGCGTCGTACGACGACTTCGAACAATGATCCGGCAAGTACGCAGGATCAGGGGAATGAGAATCGTCCGGTGTTGACTCGGCGCGAGTAGTGGATGATGGATGTGTGTTTATGGAAGAGCCTGCGGATGCAGGCTCTTTGTGTTTTGGGGGTGGTTGGTGGACGCTTCTAGAATCTTTGTCTATGCGAGTGGCTGCTTTCTTTCTTGCTCTTCTGGTTTCGCTTGGCGCGTGTGCGCAGGTGTTCAGTCCGGGGCACAATGGATTTTTTCTTTCGTCGGACGGGAAACAGAACTGGATTATTTATCATGCGAATTCTGAGCCGCATATGGGTTGCGGGAATCAAAGGTCGCCGCGGATGCAGCCGTCCAGTTTCATTATGCCGCGTTGAGTGAAAAATCTTTTGTCTTGATAGGGCTGAAGGGAATCCAATGGACATGGCTGATCTTGTTCTTGTTACCGGTGGTACCGGTTTTGTTGGTATTCACTGTGTTGCGCTGCTTTTGCGCAAGGGGTATCGCGTACGGACTACGGTGCGTTCGATGGAGCGTGCTGGCGATGTGTTGGGGATGCTGGAGCGCGATGGTTTGCACGATGCTGAAGTGGAATGCATTGCAGCAGATTTGAAGGCGGATGCGGGATGGCAGGAAGCAGTGCAGGGTTGTCGCTATGTGCTGCATGTGGCTTCACCGTTTTATCTGGAGAAGGTGCGGCATGAGGATGAGTTGGTGGTGCCGGCTCGTGAAGGAACGTTGCGTGTGCTGAAAGCTGCGCGGGATGCGGGCGTGGAGCGCGTTGTGCTGACGAGTTCAATTGCGGCGATTGCGTATGGACATGCGGAGCAGGCAGAGCCGTTTACGGAACAGGACTGGACACGGCTGGGCAGCGAAGAGGTGAGTCCGTATATCAAGTCGAAGATGCTGGCGGAGCGCGCAGCGTGGGACTTTATGGCGAGTGAAGGCAGCGGTATGCAGATGGTTGCAGTGAATCCGGTGGGGATCTTTGGGCCTGCGCTGGGGCCGAAGCTTTCGACTTCAGTCGAGATGATTCAGAAGATGTTGAAGGGTGAGTTGCCGGGATTGCCGAGGATGACGTTTGGTGCGGTGGATGTGCGCGATGTGGCAGAACTGGAGTGGCTGGCAATGACTGCGCAGGTTGCGGATGGACAGCGTTACATTGCAGTAGCAGGTGAGCCGCTGCCGCTGGTGGAGTTTGCGCATATGCTGAAACGGCATCTTGGTGCGTGGGCGAGCAAGGTGCCAACGAGAGTGGTGCCGGATTGGGTGATGCGGCTGGGTGCGATGGTGAAACCGGAATTGCGTTACCTGTTGCCGCAGTTGGGCAAGAGTCGCAGAAGCAATGCGAACAAGGCTATGAGTGAACTGGGGTGGAGGCCGCGTTCGGCGGAAGAGAGCGTGAATGCCAGCGCGGACAGTTTGTTTGAGCTTGGGCTGGTTTAGTTTTTATTTGGGTGGAATGGCGATGCGGGTCGTGAGTGTTTTTCTTTTGATGCTTTGCCTGGTGTCGCGTGCTTTGGCGCAGAGCGAACCGAAGCTGGCGTTTGATGTGGCTTCGATTCGGGAGAGCAAGGCAGGAGAAGAACAGAGAACGAATGTTCCGCTGGGGCCGGGCGACGTGTATTCGCCTACGGGTGGACAGTTGAATACGCGGAGTGTTGCGCTGTTGCAGTATGTCGCGTTTGCATGGCGGATGACGGATAGCCAGGTGTCGGCGTTCAACGAGATGGCTCCGCAGTGGGCGAAGGATGCTCGTTTCGATATTCAGGCACGTACGGATAAGACGGATGTGACCAAGGATGAACTGCGATTGATGATGCGTTCGTTGTTGCAGGAGCGGTTTGGTCTGGTGGTGCATTACGAATCGCGCACGGCGAGTGTGTATGCGTTGCAGTTGGTGAAAGCGAATACATTGGGGCCGCATTTTCGTGAGCATACGGGTGCTTGCTCGAAGGAGTTTAAAGGCAATACCACTGCCGGGCAGGATGCGGATGGTTATCCCGATATATGCGGTGGGTTGTTGCTACTGCCTGGGAGTACAGGGACACACTTTCGCATTGGTGCGAGCGATCTGTCGATGGCAGTGTTTGTGAATTCGCTCGGATCGTGGGGAGATTTGGGAAGGCCGGTGGTGAACGATACTGGAGTCACGAACAAGATCGATTTCTTTCTGGATTACATTCCACCATATGTGCAGGCGACTGCTGGCGCTGATGTGGATGGGCAGGGATTTCAGGAGGCGTTGCGCAAGCAGTTGGGGCTGAAGCTGGAGTCGCAGAAGCAGCCGGTGCAGGTGCTTGTGCTGGATCATATTGGGCGGCTTACGGAGAATTAGGACAGCCAGATCAGCGAGTTAGCAAGTCAGCTAGTCAGCAGGTTTGTTGGTTCGGGGAATAATTGCCTCGTGGTTGTCTTTGTGGTTGAAGCATCTGCGATGCTGAAAGCTATGTGTGATGGGGATTCGGGGAACCGATAGAATAGGGGACAGGGAAGACCGAAATTTTATGATGACGAATACCAACCCCCTTTACACCGATGAGCATGCAGCCGCGGGTACGAAAGAGCCGATGCCGGCGATTGAAACATGGCTGAACCAGTATCGGTCGTACGAGATTCTGATTGACGATCCTGAATTCACCAGTGTGTGTCCGCGCACGGGATTGCCGGATTTTGGGCACATTACGGTGCGCTATATGCCGAAGGATCGCTGCCTGGAGTTGAAGAGCCTGAAGGAGTATCTGTTCTGCTATCGCAACCTTGGCATCTTCCAGGAGAACATCTGCAATCGTATTCTGGATGACATGGTGGCGGCGTGCGATCCGGTGTGGGCCGAGGTGAAGGGCGATTTTCGTCCGCGTGGCGGCATCAGCACAGTGGTGACGGCGACGTATCCACGTCCTCATGACCAAGTGACTCCTTCGAAGTAAACGGGTGTACCTTTTATTCAATAAGGACAGGGAAAATGATTAAAGGCATACTGATGACTCTCCGCCTGCTGTGGCTGGTGGCACTGATTACAGGCACGCTATTTTATTTCCATGTAGCATTGCCGATTCAGTTGCATATGTATCTCGGCTTTGGAATTGGGCTGCTGATGGTGGTGTTGGTTGCGCTGGGGCTGAGACGTGCGATGGGGCTTAGCGTTGTGACGCTGCTGATGGCTATTCTGCTGCCGGTGATCGGCATTCTACAGTTGACGCATATCGGTATGCCGGACCTGCCGTATATCCAGGTGACGCACGTTGTTGTGGGTATTGCTGCGATTGGATTGGCTGAGGTTCTGGGTAAGCGGCTTTCCTCGTAGTTTGTGTTGGTTTTCTTTCCCGCCTCGCGAGGCGGAAAAGAAAATAGAATGAGTGCTTGCAGAACGGCCCGGCTAAAGTCGGGCCCCTTCAAAACATAAGAGGCGACCATTTTTCGCAAAGCTCTAGAACATTTTCGTAAAGCTCAGGACATTTTCGCAAAGCTCTAAATGACATGTGCATTCAATAAAGAGGCTGGCTCGGTTGAGCGGGCCTCTTTGTTTTTGTTGAGTGGATTTTTGTTGGGCCGGCGTTTTTGTTTTGCAACATGTCGGCTATGCGACCTGTTATTCTCCTCGCGATGACTGCTGAGACCAAGGCAAATGCGAAGGCAGCGACTACGGCTCTGGTGCTGCTGACGGCGCTGAATTTGGTGAACTATATTGACCGCTACATCCTGCCGGGCGTGCAGGAGATGATCAAGGCGGAGTTTCATGTATCGGATGAGCGTATTGGCGCTCTCACCACGTGGTTCTTTCTGACTTACATTCTTGCCGCGCCATTGACGGGATGGCTGGGCGATCGTTTTTCGCGGAAGCCGCTGATTGTGATTGGCGCTTTGCTGTGGAGCGGAGTGAATCTGTTTACGGCGATGGTGCACGACTTTGACAGCCTGCTGGTGCGGCATGCTGCGTTGGGTGTGGGCGAAGCGAGTTTCGGTATTTTTGCACCGTCGTTGCTGAGCGATTACTATCCGCCGGATCAGCGGAACCGCGTGTTGACGGTGTTCAACATTGCCATACCTGTGGGCGCGGCGCTGGGCTATAGCTTTGCCGGATGGATTGCGCAGGATCACGGATGGCGGCATGCGTTTTATCTTTCGGCGGTGCCTGGATTGCTGATTGCGCTGGTGATCCTGTTGTTGCTGCGTGAGCCGAAGCGTGGGCAGAGCGATGTGGCGGAAGGAAAAAGGCGCTCGGCTGCGGTGATTGACCTGGTGAAGAATCCTGCATACCTGACGGCGACGATGGGCTATGCGATGACGACGTTCACGATTGGCGGCATTAGCGCGTGGATTCCTAGTTTTCTGCAACGCGAGGCGGGGATGTCGGCGGCGTCGGCTGGATTCAGCGTGGGTGCGATTACGGCGGTGACGGGGTTGGCGGGTACGGCGCTGGGTGGATGGTGGGCGCAGAGGTGGCTGCGTCGCGATCATCGTGCGCTGTACTGGGTGTGCGCGATTGGACCGGCGTTGTGTATTCCGTTTGCGCTGCTGTGCTTCTTTGGTCCGCGTGCTTTGATGCTGCCTTCGCTGGCGATGGCTGAGATGACGCTGTTTCTTGGCAGCGGGCCGGTGAATGCAGCGATTGTGAATGCAGTGAGTGCGAAGGTGCGTTCGACGGCGCTGGCAGGGCAGTTGTTTTTGATTCACCTGTTTGGCGATGTGCCTTCGCCGCGCGTGATTGGATGGGTGTCAGATCATAGCAATCTGCGGACCGGACTGGGTGTGTCGGTGTTTGCGCTGGTGGTGTCGTCGCTGGTGCAATGGTGGGGCTCGCGGTTTGCTCCGCGGGATACGCAGGCGCATGGTGCGTGATGTCTCGAGGGATGAGGCTGACGCGAAATGGATCGGTGCGTCATCCAATGGGTATGAGGGGTCTTCGGCTTTCGGTTCTGGATCTGGTGGGGATGCGTCCGGGTGGGGGCGTGGCCGATGCTGTGGCGCGCAGCGTGGAGACGGCACAGCATGTGGAGCGGCTTGGATACCACCGATTCTGGCTGGCGGAGCACCATAGCATTTCAGGACTGGCGTGTTCGGCAACGGCGGTGCTGATTGGGCATGTTGCGGATCGCACGTCGCGGATTCGCGTGGGGAGCGGCGGCATTATGCTGCCGAATCATGCGCCGCTGGTGGTGGCGGAACAGTTTGGCACGTTGGAGTCGCTGTATCCGGGGAGGATCGACCTTGGATTGGGGCGCGCTCCGGGATCGGACCAGCCGACGATGCGTGCTTTGCGACGCACGAGTACGGGCGATGATTTTCCGGAACTGGTGGCGGAGTTGCAGCAGTATCTTGGCGGGCCGAGGCCGGGACAGGTGGTGCATGCGGTGCCGGGCGAGGGAACGCATGTGCCGATTACGCTGCTTGGGTCCAGCGGGTTTTCTGCACAGCTTGCAGCGAAGCTTGGCTTGCCGTTTGCCTTTGCGGCGCACTTCGCTCCACAGTATGTGGAGCCTGCAATGGAGTTGTATCGCAGGCAGTTTGTGCCTTCGGAGGTGCTGGATCGGCCGTATGCGATGGTGGGGCTGCCGGTGATTGCCGCGGATACGGAAGCGGAGGCAACCAGGCTTTTCACTACGCCTCAGCAGCGTTTTCTTTCTCTGGTGCGGAACCAGCCGGTGGAATTGAAGCCGCCGGTGGATTCGATGCAGGGATTATGGAATGCAGCTGAAGCCGATGCTGTGGCTGCGCGACTCGGACTTGCGGTGGTGGGCGATCGTGCAGGTGTGCAGGCGCGGCTGCAACGCATTGTGGACTGGCTGGGTGTGGAAGAGGTGTTTGCGGTTACGGATACGTATGAGTTGAGTGATCGGCTGCGTTCTTATGAGATTCTGGCCGACGTGGCGAAGGAGATTACGCTGCGGCAGACTGCTGTGGCGTAGTTCAGCTTGCAAAGCGCACCGCGCATGCCACCAAGGCATGCGTGGTGTAGTTAGTTAGATTAACTAACTTTATTTATGCGTTGGTTAGTTCTTCAATGTGGGCTTTGCCGTAGTGGCTCTTCACGTAGTCGTCGAGGATGACTTTGAACTCGTCGACGATGTGGTCGCCTTTGAGAGTGGTGGAGAGCTTGCCGTCGATGTAGACCGGGGCCTTGGGTTCTTCGAAGGTGCCGGGCAACGAGATGCCGATGTTGGCGTGCTTGGATTCGCCGGGGCCGTTCACGATGCAGCCCATGACGGCGAGCTTCATCTCTTCAACACCGGGGTAGAGCTTCTTCCACTCCGGCATAGAGGTTGTGATGTAGTTCTGCACCTGCTCGGCCAGCATCTGGAAGTAGGTGGAGGTGGTGCGCCCGCAGCCGGGGCAGCTTGTGACCTGCGGTGCAAAGCTGCGGATGGAGAGTGCCTGCAGGATCTGCTGGGCGCAGCGGACCTCTTCACTGCGGTCGCCGCCGGGCGTGGGCGTAAGCGAGACGCGAATGGTATCGCCGATGCCTTTGAGCAGCAGAGGAGCGAGGCCGGCGGTGGAGGCTACTGTGCCCTTCATGCCCATGCCGGCTTCGGTGAGTCCGAGGTGCAGTGCGTGGTCGCAACGCGAGGCGAGTTCGGTGTAGACGTCGATGAGGTCGCGCACGCCGCTGACCTTTGCCGAAAGCACAATCTGGTCGCGGCGCAGGCCGTAGCGCTCTGCCGCGGCGGCGTTATCGAGCGCGGAGCGAACCATCGTCTCCAGCATAACTTCACGCGTGGGCAGGGGATTGGCGGAACGGTTGTTCTCGTCCATCATCTTGGTGAGTAGCGCCTGATCGAGCGAACCCCAGTTTACGCCGATGCGAACGGGCTTCTGGTGCTTGACGGCGACTTCAACCATGGTGCGGAAGTTGTCATCGTCCTTGCGGCCGATGGAAACGTTGCCGGGGTTGATGCGGTACTTTGCAAGGCCCTCGGCGCATTCAGGGTACTTAGCCAGCAGGAGGTGTCCGTTGTAGTGGAAGTCTCCGATGATGGGCGTCTCCCAACCCTTTTTGCGGATGCCTTCGATGATGTGCGGAATCGCCTTCGCCGCGTCGTCATTGTTGACGGTGACGCGCACCATCTCAGAACCGGCACGGGCCAACGCGGCGATCTGCTGCACGGAGCTTTCAACGTCTGCGGTGTCGGTGTTTGTCATGGATTGGACAACGACAGGAGCGCTGGAACCTACGTGAACATTGCCGATTTTGACAGTGACGGCCTTGCGGCGAGTGATTTCTGGCATGGGAACCTCATTCACAAGTTTAACATTTACACAATGGCAAATCGACGCTGGATACCCCTGTCCCTATTGTTTGTAGCGCTATGGATTGCATTGCGTGTGGATGCGCAGAGTATGCGCCCGCACAGTCTGAAAGCGAATGGAAAAACGATCACTCTGTCGCTGCCTGCGGAGTACACGATCAACGTGGCGCTGGATGGGTTGCGGCGTGTTCGTTTTATGGCGAAGGCTCCGGATGGCCGTATCTTTGCCACGGATATGTTTGATCGGACAGATAACTCAAAGGGCAGCGTTCTGATCCTGGAGGGTTGGGACGCGGCTGCCGGACGCTTTGCTCGTGCGTCGCGCTATATGGATCATCTGCGCAATCCGAACAATGTTGCGTTTTATACCGATGCGAAGGGGCAGAGCTGGATCTATGTGCCGCTGACCGATCGCTTGTTGCGATACCGGTATAAGGCTGGCGATATGCATCCCGCGGGTGAGCCGGAGGTGCTGGCACGCTATCCGGATTACGGACTGGACTACAAATATGGCGGCTGGCATTTGACACGGACTGTGGCCTTCGGGAAAGTACGTGGGCGTGACCGGATGTTTGTTGCAGTAGGGTCTTCGTGCAATGCATGTGCGGAGAAAGAGGCTGTGCGCGCAACGATTTCAGTGATGGATCCGGATGGGAAAAACAGCCACGTGATTGTGCGCAATGCACGGAATGCCGTGGGCCTGCGTTGGGATGAAAAAGCGTCGACGCTACTGGCGACCAACATGGGCGATGATCAGTTGGGGGTAAAGGCGCCGGAAGATACGTTTCTCGCTTTCACTGCCGAAGAGATTGCAGCTGCGGAACAGGGTGACAAAGCGATGGATGCAGGGTGGCCATCGTGCTATCTGGATCATAGTGCGGTGAAGACGGACCCGGTGTTTGGTGTGGGCAAGCAATCGGTGTGCGCACAGGTTATAAAGCCGTTTACAACTTTTGCAGCGCATAGTTCGCCCTTGGGTATGGAGCAGGCTGGCGATGGGGATTACATGGTCGCGTTGCACGGAGCGGGACATCCGCGGATTGGCACAGGGTTTCGCGTGGTGCGGTTCAATGCGGCAGACCGAACCCCGCGGGATTTTATGACGGGGTTTCTTATGCGAGAGAAAACAGGAACGCGCGTGATCGGAAGGCCGTGCGGGATATTGCGCGTTGGAGAAAATGCGTTTTTGATGACGGACGATTTTCTTGGTGCTGTTTATTACGTGCGAGGGGTTGGTGGGAAAGAGTAGTTACACAAACGTGTTCTCACAATGATGTCGGTTATTCGATACACTAATGGACATGGCCCGGTAGCTCAGTTGCATAGAGCGGCGCACTCCTAAGGCGAAGGTCGCAGGTTGGACTCCTGCCCGGGCCACCACCTAAGATTAAACAAATGAAGGATATGCGGCATCCAGATGGATGCCGCATATCCCTGCGTGCAGCGGATTGGGATACTTTTGGGATACTTAGGATGCGAATTCATTGCAACGCACTGCGTCTCTGTGCGATGAAGAAGCGATTAGCCGATACTCGCGGCGAAGAAAGAAAGGCCTTCACTCCGGAGGCCTTCATATGCGAATTGTGCCGCCGAATATGGTATCTCGCTCTGACTACGTTGCTATCTCTTCGATTCCTGTCTTCTTGAGTCTTACCTCAAAGACAAAAAAGACCGGCATGATTTCGTTGTGTAGGCAATCTCCCGGCCCATGCCGCAAGGATTCCCAATAGGGTTGCTCCTTCGGCGGCAAGCATGGCAATACACTTTCCAACAAATCCCGGTCGCTGGGGCCTCTGTATCTCTCCCGAAAGTGCGAGTCCGTCAAAGAATTTAAATCCGTTTCAAGAGCCATCCTTGCTAAGTGCAGCTTGACGTTGGGAGATGCAAGGATACATTCGAGCAATGTAAGTTGCTCCGGTGAGAATCCTCCAACAGACTTGAGATTCGTGGATATCTCAAAGTCGCCGTAGAACTTTATGTGAATCGGCGCTGTCGATAGACGGGAACATGGTTCGCCTGGGCTTGGAGGCTATCAGACCGCCAAGTTTGCGGTGGAGGGATTCTCTGAGGTGCTGAGTAAAGAGGTTGCACCTCTCGGCATTAAAGTTACCGTCATCGAGCCGGGTGGGTTCCGCACGGATTGGGCCGGTTCGTCTATGAAGGTTCCAGATATTCGCCCGGAGTACGACGCGACGGTCGGCAACATGGCGCGAGCCATTCGAGCGAGTTCCGGTAAGCAGCCTGGCGACCCGGCGAGAGCAGCACAAATCATTCTACGGATTGCTAACATACCGGACCCACCTCTACGCCTGTTGCTGGGACGGAGCGCAGTGGAAATTGCCCAGAAAGCGGATGCAGAGCGTTCCGCGAGCGACGCCTAATGGCGCGAACTCTCGCTTTCAGCAGACTTCGACGCACCCGAGGCTTAAACCTTTCAATGGTGTCAGTCAGCACAGGCAGTTCCGACTAACACCATTAACTCGGCCAGCCCTGTCAATCCGAGATCATCGACAGTCAGCATCGCACGACCGACATGCGATGGCTCAAAGCCGTCTCTGGTCACCACAAACTCTTCCAGGCACGGACAGTAAGGTTCTAATGTTCGCGATTCACGACACTTCGCGGACCTTTGTGCGTCTACCCGGTTCCTATATCATCCATTGACTTCCCCCCACCGTGGAGCAAGAAAGGGCAACAGAATTTAGTTGCCCCAGTCGAGGGCTGGCTTGGAAAATGGCGCTAACCGATGCAACAGTGCGGCTCTTAAAGCCAAGTAACAAGCCCCGCAAAGTCGCTGACGAGGTTGCTCCGATGGTGAAGCTGAAGTCGCCTACGAACTGAGCCAGACTACCACTGCTGGTCGCATAATTCGTATCGCCGGTGTACACAGCCGTGATGCTGTATACACCGGCGGTGGTGAAGGTATATTGCGCGGCGGCTACGCCGTTGACCAGCAGAACAGCGGAGGCAAAGGGCGTGGAGCTGCCGCTGAAATAGAAGCTGACTGTGCCGGTTGCGGGTGTCGAGGAACTGGCGCCCATACGGTTGCAGTGAACGTGACCGGATTATTGATGAATGGAGCTACATTGTTCGAAGCCAGCGTGAGCGAGGACGTTCTCAGCGAACCCATGAAGAATGTCGATAATCTCCCGATTGCCATCGCAATCTAGCCGAGAGCTTCCCTACAATACGCCACGCACTTCACTAATTCTTTTTCACAGTTCGAGCCTTCTGGCGGCGTATATTCCAATTCGATCGACGCCGGAAACTTATAGTGTTCACGCTGCATGAGGCGGAGGACCTCCTTAATGGGCGTATCGCCTTGTCCCCAAGGCATATTCGCTGAACCATTCAGCTTCGACTTCCTGTCTTTAATGTGGATACTGCCAATTCTGTCGTGATGCTTCTGTATGAAATCCAGCACATCGGTGTTGCCTGCTGCAACATAGTGACCGATATCGATGTTGATTCCGTTGTACGGTGACTGCGCCAAAGCGCCGTCCCAAGCCGTGGGGGATGCAAGAAGGTGATAGTGATAACAAGCTAGCGTCTTGTACTTCGCCGCATATTTACCAATGCGATCGCTCAATGCAGGATCGCCAGGTAATTCAGTGGTGAAATGGCTGGCGCCCAATGCCTTCGTTACCCGGAATGCATAGTCGAACTCCGCGTCCGGCATATCCATGGTCAGACCTAACTTGAACGCATAAATATTTACGCCCGCCTTGTTGTACATCGAGCGTAACTCTTCAAATTTAGACATCGGTACCGAGGTGCGCCACTTTGTCATCGCCGCTGAGTACTCCGCTTGCTTTGCCTTCTGCTCCGGCGTAGGTGCAGGACGTGGGCTTTGGACATCCTGCCGCACGTACGGTCTGCCTGCGGACAGGCCCGGGGTCAACGGAGATTCAGGCGCTCCGGCAAACGCCTCAGGTGTACTGTTCATAAGCTCAATTCCGCTTATTCCATCGTGGACGAGCAACTGCAGAAGTGCCGGCGCAGATGTGTCCGCTACGTCATGGTAGCTATACGGCACAATCGCGCCAATTTGAACTCCATTGAACTTCGAGTCTGGCTTTGAGTAAGCAAACGCTGAGCGTCCGCCCCGGAGAGCCGCAGCTGATGCGCTCAGAATTGCCAACTGAGAGAAAGTCCTTCGAGTAATCATCTGTAATTCCTTTAATGCATGGGTTGATGGAGCTAGAAGTGCCCGTTGGTGGCTCAATTGAGCCGGAACGCATAGATTTGTTCACTTGCTGCGACAACTACATACTGATGACCGTCCAACATGTAGGTTTCAGGCCAGCTACCTGAGCCGATCCTGGCATGCCACAGCGGGTGCCCATTCGCGGGGTCGAGCGCGATGAAGTTTCCAAACGGGTCATTCGTGAAGAGGAGCTTACCTGCCGTTACAAGCATTCCGTTCAGACCCCCTCCAGGGAGGTTTGGCGCGTTTTCGAAGTTGTGCTGCCAGACGATCTTTCCTGTCTTATAGTCCATCGCCGTGACGTAGTTGCCGAATGTTGCAACAGGCATCTCCTGTATGCCTCCAAGCCCCATCGCCCCTCGAGGGTCAGTTGTCGTCAGATAAATCTCGTGCAGAATGTCGGCCGTGGACACGTACATCAGTCCCGTCTCCGGGCTGTACGCCGGAGGAGGGAAATTTGTCACAGAAGCGTTGGTTAGTGCGCCGCCCAAGTCGTAGTCTTTTGCTGGATCGTGGATGGGAGCCCCATTTTTATCCAGTTCTGGCTTCGACCAGTTGATGATGTCTTTCGAAAGCTTCCCCGTAACCAGATGTTCACCGGTGTGTGCATCTAAGGTGAAGTAGTAGCCGTTGCGTGCAGCTGACAAGATCAGCTTTCGCGGTTTCCCGTTCCACACGCCATCGATCAGAATTGGCGTCTGTGCCGAATCGAAATCGTGCGTGTCGTGTGGGGAAGACTGGTAGTACCAAGCCATCTTGCCAGTATCAAGATTCAAGGCAATCAAAGAACAGGTATAAAGGTTTTCGCCTGGTCCCCGAAGTTGCGATGTATAGGCCGCGGTTGGATTTCCCGTACCGAAAATGTAGAGATTAGTTTCAGGGTCGTACGCGCCGGGCACCCAAACATTTCCTCCTCCGTGCGAAGCTGCATCAATGTTGGCCCAGGTCTCAGCGCCCGGGTCACCCTTCTTCATCGGGACTGTATAGAAGATCCACTGTCGCTCTCCGGTTGCCGGGTCGAGTGACTGCAGGAATCCGGGCTCATCAATATCATTTCCGGTCCCAATAAGCAAATGATCCCCAATTACAACTGGCGCCATCGTGGAAAAGTATTGCTCGTCGAAACTGGCGATTGTCTTATGCCAGATTTCTTTACCTGTCTTCGTGTCGAGGCAAATAAGGAAGTCATCAGCTGTCTCGACGAAGAGGCGATCGTGCCAGATCCCTACGCCCTTATTGCTGGTATGCGTTCCCCCCTTTGTTTTCCAGAAGAAATGCCAAAGCTCGCGCCCATCACGGGCGTCCACGGCCCACACGTTATCGGGAGTTGTTGCAAAAAGGACGCCGTCCACTTGGAGCATCGCGCCGCGAATACCACGATCCACACCACTACCACCGACAGCTGTGAGCTTTCCTTCCCCGCCGACGATAACCTTCGGACCGTTGGGAGTTGGCACTTCGCCGCTACGGAGCTGAGCGGTCCACGCCAGGGACAGATTCTTGACGTTCTCCTGATTCAGTTCTTTCAGCGAACTGTAACGACGGCTTGTATAGTCGCCCGAGTAAGTTGGCCAGGAATCCGCCTTTGGGTGCAAGATGTCCTTAGGGTCGAGTGACTGAGCCGACAGCGAAAGCTGGGTCAGCAAACAGGCAGCGGATAGCGCGGCATGCAAAAGCTTCATCACTTAAGGGTCTCCAGGTAAGCGGTAACGTCATGAATGTCTTTGTCCGTGTACTTTTTCAGTAGGTCCAAATGTGGTTGCAGCGGATTCTTCACGACAACGGCCGCACCAGTCTGCAGTCGATCAATGCCGCGCGTTGAGCCATCGGGCATGTCGATGTACACATAAAAATCGTCCATCCGATTCAGCGTGCCTTGGATGCGCTCGCCCGATTTCAGACTTACAACGACCTTTTTCGGAGGAAGGTGCAAGCCAGCCGGGGGACCGACCGGACCACTGCCGCGTGCGCCCGAACCGGGCATCAACCACCACTGTTGCATCATCTTCGGATCCGTAAACTTCGAAGCAAAGCCCGCGAGGTCTCCCGTTGTGGAATGACAGGAAGAGCAGATCTTTTGAAAATAGGCTTGTCCGTTCGATACATTGCCAGTTACAGTGCTGATCTTCTCAGCGTTAGGATCGGTCCGTGCAGTTACCGCCAAACTATGCAACCAGGCAGCGATGTCTGAGATCTGCGCATTGGTCAACTCGATACGCGGCATCCCTTGTGCCTGGCGTGAGCCGTGCACAATCGGTTCGATCAATTCGCCGTCCTTATCTTCCAGAACCACACCGGAGCGCTTGAGATTCGGACCAACCTCTCCGCCTCCTGCATCAGACCCATGACAGAAAGCGCAACTCACACTGAACGCTGCCTTTCCGCGCTCTAACACCTCTGGGGGAGCCTGCGGTCGCGTCGGGAAAGAGGTCAAGCGAGGAGCCTGAGCTTGCGGCGCCTGTCCGCTTGCTGTTTTTGAAAGAAATCCATCATATGGCATTCCTCCGATAGCACAAATCATAAGAACCACGACAGATCCATTGCGATTCAAGATGCGGTACCTCCAGAGAAGAAGGGCGAATGACCTAGGATCATTCGCCAGGGGAAGGTTTTAGTGGGAGGCGAGGCCAATCGGACCTCCCACCAACCTGAGGGCGCGATCAGAATTGATACTTCAATGCCAGCTGAACGAGGCGTGGATTGTAATTGACATTCAGCGTGGTGAGCGCACCGAAAGTAGAAGTGGACGTCACGGATGTCACCGGCGCGCCAAAGTTGGTTTGGTTGATCACATTGAACGCTTCTGCACGGAACTGGATCGTGTTCTCTTTGTGGACTTTGAAATCTTTAAAGAGTGAAAGATCAAGGTGTCGGTAGTGGGGCCCGTGAAATTGATTGCGTCGTTCATTGCCAATCGTTCCGGCGGGTTGGGATACAAAGGCTGATGCATTGAAGAATTGCAGATTGGTTGAGACCGGTGTGATGTTTGTGTATGGGTTGCCGACTACGTTTAATCGGTCGACAGCTCCGCCTGGGCTCGTGCCAGAGACGTTTGATCCGTTTAGCACGGTGAAGGGGAGACCGGTTGACCAGACTTGTATGACGTTAAAACGCCACCCGGATTCAACCGTCTTGCGAATTCCGTTCACGCCTTTACCGAAAGGCAATTCATAATTTCCCGATACGACGATCCGATTACGAATATCCAGATCCCCGTTTCCATAGTCATCCTTATGAGCAGTTGCCAGAATCTGTCCATTACCCACATTGCCTGTGCTGATCGACTCGTTCGAATTGTCGAGAAGATGTGCCCAGGTTGTATTCGCATTGAAGCCAAGGCCATTGCTGAAGCGTCGCTCCAATGTTGCCTGCAGCGAATGAAAACTCGATGCACCGGCGCTGTACAGACCCTGAATCGTTGTTACGTTCGGCAGGGAAGCGGCGAACCGGCGTACATTGGGTTTCACACCCGCGGCGAGCAGGTCAGGCTGATTTGTACGGTTGATATCCTGGTACACGGTATACAAATGTCGTCCCAAGGAACCGACATAGGCCACTGTAAGAGCGCTTCCGTGCAGATCTTGCTGGAAGGTCAGGTTGAACTGTTCAAGATAGCTGGAACGGAAGTTGACATCTTCGGTTGCCGGAATTGCTCCCACCGGATTGTTCGGGTCGCCCGCAGTAGGAAGCGGTAATCCCTTGATAAGACGGTTGTAGGCACCATTGCACCCGCCGGTGGTTTGGAACGAAGAGCACGTTCCATAAGTTGCTACGTTTGGCGGGTTCTTCAGATTTGCAGGCGAAGAGTAGTTCGCAGGGAAGTAGCTGAAGCCAAGTCCGCCTCGAAGTACGGTTCCCGGCTGAACGTTATAAGCAAAACCGACGCGCGGAGACACACTTCTGTAGTCCGTAGCGATACCTGCTGTGCGACTGACACCGTTCACGTTAGCCATAATGATGTGTGCCTGCTGCGGCCCTGTCACCATCAGATTGGAAAGGTGATTGTACTTCTCGGTAAAGGGGGTAAAGACCTCATAACGTGCACCGAGATTCAGTGTCAGCTTCGGTGAGATATGCCAGTCGTCCTGGGCATATACGCTGGGTTCCCAAGTTTGATAGTAGGGCGGGTTGATGTTGTTGTTACGTGTGACCGAAGAGAAAATGCCTTCCAGCAGTCCGGGCAGGCCTGACTTGAAAGTCCAGTTTCCTTCGCCGATGTTGTCCTGTTGATTCAAAGCGATTCTTCTAATGAGAGCGGAGCCCACTTTGAAGGAATGGTTTCCATGGCTGTAGATAAGACCACCATTCACTTGATAGTTATTATCCTTGTCAAGCAGTGGGACAAATGCGCCACCATTACCGAGCGCAGTCTGGCCTGTAGGAGTTACCGTCGCCAAACCAGAAGTAGCTGAGCTAATGTTGATGTTTGGCATGCCAAACTTTGCGTTGGGGTTGGCGCCGGCGTTGAGCTGGAGTGATTGGTTATTGATGTATGTGTATGCTGCACTCACTGAAAGTAGAAGGTTCTGTGTGAAGACATGGCTGTAGTTCAGGGCGGCGTTTCGAGCAAGCTGCGGTGCCGTGCCGAATGTGTTGCCGCTCTGCGTTTCTAGTGGGTAACCGAGCGCGGTTGAAGTTGGGAAGGCCGGGGGCGCCACGGTGAAAACATCGTTGAGGGTATAGCGGCCGAAGATGTTGTCGTTCGCACTGAAATGATGATCTACACGGATGTCATACACGGTTGAATACTGTTCTTTGTTGCGACTGCCGATGAACGAAGTCGCACCGAAGTTGGGGGACGGATATAGCTTGAGGTAGGCGACGCCAGCCGGATCGAGGTAAGCAGTAGGTACGATATTGTTGGCCAGCGGGACTCGCTGGAATCCCGGTGAGGCAGGGTTCGGGTCGTAAACGCAGCCCGTCGTCTGATTTTGCGTCGGATCGACTACATTGGCGGCGATCGTGGCGCAGCCACCTTTCGGAATATTGTCGGAAAAGTCTCCCGGATGTGCGATCTCGTAGGCAGTTGGGACCACAAGCACGCTTGGCGCCGATCCCTGAATCTGGCGGAAGAACTCGGCATCACCGAAGAAGAAGGTCTTATCTTTGAAAATCGGACCGCCGAGGCTGCCGCCAAATTGGTTCTGCCGCAATCTCACCTTGGGATTGTTCGCACCGAACTGATAGCTATAGGCATTCAGTTTGTCGTTGCGAAAGAACTCATAAAGCGATCCGTGGAACTGGTTCGTTCCGCTCTTTGTGATGACGTTGATCACCGCGCCTGCTGCGCGGCCGCTGTCTGCGGAAAAGCTGTTCGTCAGAATACGAACTTCTTGAATGGAGTCAATCGAAGGGCGAATGCCTATGGTTCCGATGATCCGCTCATTGTTGTCCAGGCCATCAACAAGCTGATCATTGATGATGTCCGATTGCCCGTTTACTGAGACGGAGGAACTCTGCCGGCGATCGTCGGGACGATTGCCACTCGAGAGGCCGGTCTGTGTGCCTTCATTCGCTCCGGGAATGATCTGTGTCAGGCCGATGTAGTTCCGGCCGTTCAAGGGGAGATCCTGTACTGCTCGCTCTGTGACGTTGCTGCCCACCGATGATGAGTCGGTCTGCAAGAGAGGGGCTTGGGTCGTGATTTCGACTGTCTCGTTAGCACCTCCAAGCACCAGGGCGGCGTCCGCCCGGCGCCTGTCACCTGCGGACACGGTTACGTTCGGCACTTTCACAGTCTGAAAGCCTGGGGTCGTGATCGTGATCGTGTAGGTGCCCGGATTCAACTGGGGTACCGTAAAGGCGCCTGAATCGCTGGTCTTCAGGCTGTGAACTTCATTTGTCGCAGTATTTGTGACCTGCACCTCGGCGCCAGAAACGGCTGCCCCGCTCGGATCGGTAATCGTCCCCAAGATTGTCGCGGTCGTGTCCTGTGCTCGCAACGGACTTGCGGAGATGGCGGCGAAAAAGATCACCACGGCACAGCAGGCTCGGCTCCAGGTCTTCAGCGTGCTAGTGCGCCTAGTAGGCGTGGAAGCAAAGATCGGGGGCATTGCGGGATGTGTGTTTTTTTGTATATGCATCATTCAGTTCCTCGCTAGGTGTATTGAAACCAGAGTGACCTCGAAGAGAGCCGCTGCAAGGCCGAACATTCGCGGCATGGAAACGGACTCCAAGTGAGACCAAACACTCCTACTCGCTGCGCTTGCAGATGCTCAAGCGCAATACGGCACCGATACAGTACGCGTACGGTATTCATTCTTTATTTTGTTATAGATAGAAGATGCTGGATCGCCCTCGCAAAGGACCTAGCATGCATATAAGAAAACTTCGAGGACCGTCCATGCGGCTCTACGCACGCCGTACACGATTTGCAAGTCGGATGCTGCGGATTAGAGAACCAACGTGAGAGGATCTACAGATCGCGTGCAGGATAACTCCTGCCGATAACAGCAGGCGCTTATCCCCGTTGACATGACTTCTGCTAGGTCGGCTGCGCGAGGTGTAGTCGTGGATTCTGGTCAGCACGGCAATCTCGGCCGTGCCTCCGAGCAGTGCCAACACTTGGCTGCTTCGCGTTCCTTATGGAGGTTTACCAGCGGTATTCAGCGACGATAGAGGCGATACCGGTTACACCGTCTACGATGGAGGTCCTGAACAGATATTGGACGTTTCCTTCAGCCTGGGCGATTGCACGATTAAGCGTTGCGAGTGCACGGGGCAGCGTCATGAAATACGCTGCGGCATAGACACTCTGGGGAGCCAAGCCCGTCACGATCACCGTTCTCATGCTGGTTACGCGGCTCCGAAACCGCGCAATCATCCCGTAATCGGAGAACTTCTGATCACCGGTGCCAGCTTTGCTGGTCTCCCATTTCTTTGAGGGATTGGTCTTATCCTCGAACCAGCATGAACCGTTCCGAGGATCTTCTTTACACAGAACAGGGAGCTCCGCCCCAAGCTTGTTAATCCACAGATTGCTAAATTGTCCGACGATAACGCTTTTACCTTCAAGTAGATCCGCCATTTTTGTACGGCTGTCTGTACGTACCGTGACCGGGGCGGCGTAGTGATTTAGCCATTCCTGAACGAGTGCAAATGCTTTGGCGTTTTCCTCACTGATCAGTGTCGTATCACCTTTGGCGGATGATATTCCGCTCTCAGCGCCCCTATCCGTCCCGACAGAAATCAGAAAACGTCCCCCGCCAAGCAGCGGTCCCCAGAAAGGATCAGGTGACATCTGTGCTGGCTGTTCATGAACTCCCCGTTTACGGCCGACAGCGTAACCGCCGGAGAAGATCGCAGGAACGAGCAGCGAGGCTCCCAGTCCGAAAAGTAAGTTACGCCGATTCAATGCAATGGATGGATTATGATCCGTCTCAGTAGATTGCCGAAGCGCTATCGCTGAGGGGTTCACATCCGACACAAGAGCGTTCTGAGGGCCGGGCAGAGGCAACGCGACCGGCAATCCCTCCGAGGTACTGCGGAGGACAAGTCGGTAACTGCCCGGTGCCAGCTCCAGTTGGAAAGGCCAGCTCGTAGATTCTCTGTAGTACTGCTTCAGTCGTTTACGGACGTCTGAAGCCGCGTTCCTGACGACAGGGTCCGTATTTGTGTCATATCCAGGATCACGCCCAAACACTTCGTGGCCTATCAGGCGTTCCTTTGGCTGAGCTCCATCACGCACGGCTGAGGCCGCTGCCAGATAGCGAAGAAGCTTGGAACACCGTTCAGTGTGAGCGAAAAGTGGATGGTGCAGAACCCGATCAACCTCCGCCTGAAGGCCAAGATCGATCCCGAGCGAGCTTTCTTCCGGAGATGGGGCTTCAAGGATGGTCGAAGTCAGTCCGTTCATGAGTTTCCTAAGCGGGTAGCCTGATTATCAATAAATGTTCCCTCACACGCAAACCACTGACCGACTCCTCCGGCTTCAGCCTGGAACCCATCTTTTCTTCCGCGGCTCGCTGAACTTTTCTTGAGGCTGCTGTAGTGAGAAGTGGGGCAGATTTGGGGGCAACTTCGTTTTGCTACTGTCTGCAACCATCCTGCCCCAAACAGATGGCACGCCGTTCCAACGAGAGTCATGTTGAGGCGGCGATATGTACAGCAACCGGCAACTTGTCTTCTGCGTACTCCTTGGTTTAGCAGCAATACGTGATGGGGTAGCATAACAGTCCTGCGTCAATGGAATTCGTGTTGAGGGTACAGTGACTGATCCCACGAACGCCCTGGTTCCCGGAGCTCAGGTGCAGACTGGAAACGTCCTGACAACTACAACCGATGCCGCAGGACATTTTCTTTTGCCGTGTGTCCCGATCTCATCCAAGGGTATCGCGGTCTCGGCGGACGGCTTTGCTCCGGCCACAGTTGCGATAGCGAAGAAGCCTGGAATCACCGCGCATCTCACGGTCCGTTTGCAACTCGCCAGTGTCGAGACGGATGTGCAGGTGGGAGCGGACGCGACGGGCCTCGATGCGGATCGGGGCACGGGAACGATGAATCTCAGTACGGAACAGGTGCAGCAGCAACTCGCCGACGATCCTGACGACCTGATCCAGCAGATCCAGATTCTCGGGTCGAGCGGCGGCGGAGCTCCCGAGTCCACGCTTTTCGTCGTCGATGGATTCCAGAACCGAAGTGCCATGCCGCCCAAGAACTCGATTGCTTCGATTCGCGTGGATCCTGATCCGTACTCGCCGGCCTATGAGGGGCCGACCTTTCAGGGTGGCAGGGTGGAGATCACGACCAATCCGGGAGTGGACAAATTTCACGGAACCTCGCGCGCAGGATTCACCGATACTTTGTCGCGTTGCTTGCCATAGCGGTAGATGGAAGAGAAAGTGACCTTGTATCGATTCACCGTGGCCGGTGCTTTGTTGAGCGAATCGAGCCAGTCAGAAATCTCGTAAGGGCGCACTGATGTCGCAACGCGATCTCCGAATTCCTTCTTGATGACTCCGATCCTGAAGGACGGGTTCCTTTGATCCTTGTAGACGTTGGGTTTGCTCTGAATGTGACGAAGGATGTCGTCACAAAGTTCGGCGAGCAAGAACTACAGAGACATCGCTGCTGGCGACGATCTCCTGAGTGGACTTCGGCATCTGCCGAGCGTTTCGAGGCAAGACGCCGTCGCCGGTTCGGCGGACCGCTCGCGCCTTGTCCACATAATCTATGGCGGCAGCGCGATCATTGCCGAACGACTTTTTTACCAGTCGTCCGTTTACTCGAATCCGGGCGTACCAGGCTCCGCTCGGATCATCATCTCTCTGATAGACACCCTTAACTGCTGCTGGCGGTCGTGGCATACAGCGCCTCCCGTATCGACCGGCGAAAAATCTCTGGGATACTTTTGGGATACTTTGTACCCGGAATCGTGCATCGCCCTGCAACAATCTTAGTCCATCGGAATGTGCGAAACGCCAATGTTTATGCGGGTATTTGTCGCATTTGCTTGCAGGGACTAGCAGCGTCTTGCAGGGGCAAAATCGCACTCCTAAGGCGAAGGTCGCAGGTTGGACTCCTGCCCGGGCCACCATATTTTCGGTGTTTGATGTTGAATGGTATTTCCAGCGCTTCAATGTTGAAGGATGCGGGATATAAATGCGGCGACGGATGTCGCCGCATTTTTTTTGTGATGAGTGATGCATGTTCAGCGAGGATGGCTTTCAGTACGCGTTATGCTTTGAAGCTTTGCAATGCATGTTATGCTTCGTGGCTTTGCAGTGCGAAGTAGGGTTGGTTGGAGAGGGTTTTGTTGAAGCCTGGGTAGAGGCAGGCTCCTCCTTTGCCGTCGCTTAGTTCGAAGTAGTATTGCAGCGAATAGTCGGAGTGGGTGTAATCGGCTGGGATGGTGGCTGTGAACTTGCCAGCCTGGCTGGTTGCATCCATAGACTGCCAGCGCTCGGCGTGGTTGACATGGCGGTAGTAGAGCTTGACGGTGTGCGCGGTTGTTGCACTGTGTAGAGCTGCATTGTGCGCGGTTGTCGCGTTGTCTGAAGTCGCTGCGCTGTGTGCGGTTGTTGCGTGCGCAACTGAAAGTGCTATAGACAAGGATTGTCCCGGTACAAAGTTGCTGGGAGGTGTGTGGATGCATGTGACTGCCATGCGTTGGGGATGGCTTGTAGCTGTGCGAATGGCTTCTGCGGGATTTTGTCCTGAAGCTTTGCCAGTGGCAACCTTCGCTTTCATTGCCGATAGATCGGTGTCGATGGCGGATAGACGGTCGTTCCAATGGCCTCGGCGTTTGGGAACGTTGCCGTACGAGATGTCGGAGCTGTAGACGCGGCTGGCGCGTTGTGCGAATGCGGCCCATGCGTCACGTGCCTGTTGGTAGTGGGCGACTGCCTGTTGTCCAGCTTCGGGGCTGCCGGTTGTTGCGAAGATCTCGTAAAGAACTCCGCTGCGGAGTTTGTGCGCGAAGAAGGTTCCGAGTCCGAGTTGGATGAGAATGTCTTCTTCGATTCTGCGGAACTCCGGCGTGTTGCGAGAACGTGTTGTGCGTTGTGCCTGGGAGAGGCTTGTCTTCGACGTGGCTACGCAGTCCTCGATCCATTGAGCGACTTCGATGGGTGAGTATTTTGCGCTTGTTGTTTGAGCTAATAAATCTTTAGCGTGTTCGGCAACGCTGGAGAAGAGCTGCGGATCGAGCGGGCTTACTGTACCGAAGACTTTAGGAGTGGGTGTGTCCCCGTAGGGAGAGGGTTCGCTGCCTTCGACGATGGGCATATTGGAGTACAGCTCATACCAGAGGTCGTGGTTGCTGGCGGAATCGAGATGTGCCGAGGTGAGCATGGCGAGAATGCGGCTGGCATTTGCGAGCGATGTTTCTACTGGAACGGCACCGTTGCTGAACTCGTTGCGCAGGTAACGACGCCATGTTTCTGCATCTGCATCGGGGTTGTAGAGTTTACGTCCCCAGACGCGGTAGTAGTATTCGTACTTCTGCCAATCGGCCTGCGGGTTAAGCGAAGTGTCGGTATAGGAGCAGCGACCGCCGGGATGGCCGGTGCCTTCGCGTCCTTTGAAGGTGAGCGGTTCCATCAGGTCGAGTCCTGCGGCACCGCAGAAGCTTGCGGTGCGTGCATAGGCTGCGGCCATTTCAGGATCGACCGACAGGAGATGTCGCTGGGTGCCGGGCCAGGAACGGAAGAGCAGGCGATAGGGCGTGCCTTTATGGAGGAAATCGCCGTAGCCGTAGCGAGTGAAGAGTCGGGAGCCGCTGCTTAAAGAGAAGAGTGTGTCCTTCTTTGAATCTGGGGTTTCATGCGGGATTTCGAGTGCGCGGATCTCAGCCTGGTTGTAACCGAGGCTCTGATGTTCGGCGGAGTATTTGGCGCCGAGCTTGATGGGCATGCCGGTGGCGACGCCGATGTCGATCATGGTTTGATTGACACCTTTTGCATGCATGTCGATCTCGATGGTTCGACCGCAGTTTGAGATGGCTTCGAAGAGTGTCTTCCAGAAGGGGAAGTTGCCTTCGGGAATGCCGCTTTCACCATGCACGCGCATGGTGAGCCCTTCGATCTCGGGGCACTCTTTGAGGATGATGGCGAGTGCGTCGCGGCAGTAGCGTGCGTGTGTTTCGGGTGTGAGTCCATCGATGTGGTGATAGGCGTTGGGACTGTCGGTCCATTCGTAGGCATGTGTCCAGATGCCGAGCTGGAAGTGCATGCCGCGTGCGGCTGTTTCGGATGCGATGAAGCGAAGCATCTCGAAGTTTTTATCGCGTTCCGATTTACTGAGTGGCACGGGCGATGGGAGGCGCGTGCCGTCGGCTTTGGCGAGCTGCATAACCTGCACGTTAGGGAAGGAGGGGACTTCTACGAGATAGGGATAGGGCAGATGAAGATAGTCGTCGGTGACGCCGCGCGGAAAGTCGTATTCGAGGCCGTAGGCAAAGGTGAATCGATTGAAACGGCTGGCGACGAGTGTGTCGAGATAGTTGACCCAGAAGTTCTTGTCGTCGTACCAGGGCTTGTCTTCGAGTTCACCGCAGAAGTAACGGCTGACACAACGGATGTCGTTCGCTGGCTTCTCGTTGATGGGGGCAGCGAGGTGTAGAGATGCAATCGGGTTTGTTCCGTAGCGTATGCGTTCTACAAGTTCAAGCAAGCCGTAGACGAAGCCGAGTGTGTCTGTAGCTGCGACGAGTGTGGCTGGTGAGGAACCGATTTTGCCGGGAGACAGGTGCAGGCTCTCGGCTGCGGTTAACGGTGCGCTGTACGGGAATCCTTTTGCGAGTGGTGAATCGCTTGCCGTTATGACAACGCAGAAGGCGTTTGCGTTTACGTCTTCTTTTTGCACGATGGAGCATGTTGCACCCTTGTCTGTGATTGCCTGGCGAAGCTGTTCTGCCGCGCGTTTTACAGGGCCACTGGATGCTGCTTTATTTGCAGGATCGACGATGAGAAGGACATGTTCACCGCCGGCGGCAAAGGCATGGCGGGAGATACCGGAGGCTGCGGCTACACTCGCCAGCTTCAGAAAATCCCGGCGAGCAATATTCGAAAAGCTATCAGTGTTCATCACTCAAATCCTTGGTAAGGCTGGATATGTTTTGTGCTGAAGGAACTCTAGGTCGTATCGACTATAGCTTTTGAAAGGGGTGAGCTTCAGCCCGCCCAATAGCATGTAATTTCGCATATTTGTTTTCACTCCCACCCCGTTTTAGCGGGTGGGAGTGAAAACAAAACAGAAGAAAGAATCACACTATGGCCCGGCTAAAGCCGGGCCCCTTCAAAACCTAAGAAAACAAGCTTCTTCTTAAAGCTATATGTGGATATGACCTAACGATGCATCTGGAACGTAAATGGAAGTGCGCCCAGAAGTATACGTGGATCGCTGTATTGTCTGAATTTATCTGCTGGCGGGCTGTATTTCGACTGTGCAATTCATCTGTTGCCGGTTGAGCAGGCGGTGTTTTTTGTTTCATCTTCCGGCTTAATTTTCGCGTAATAGCGTTACATAGCAGATGGAGAAAAATATCCGGAGCGCCCTGGCGCATTTGCCGTACATGCCATGCATGATATTTTCTTACTAAAGAAAAAAAGAAGAGTCCCGCGCAATTTTGCGGATCGGTTCCTTCGACAGCCGTTGATACGGCTTGCAAGTTGGACGTTCGGTTCCCTGGTGTGCGCTCATCTTCACAGTTCACACAGAGGTGATGCTGAATGCATCTTGCTGACGAAAAGCTCGAAGAGTTTTACCACGAAGTTGTACGGCGTAATCAGGGCGAGCCTGAGTTTCATCAGGCCGCGCTTGAGGTTCTTGGATCGCTGAGCCCCGTGCTTGTGAAGCACCCCGAATTGCGTGAACAAAAGATACTGGAACGTATCTGCGAGCCGGAGCGCCAGGTGATCTTCCGTGTGCCGTGGCAGGACGATAAGGGACGCGTTCGCATCAATCGCGGCTTCCGTGTGGAGTTTAACAGCGCACTGGGACCGTATAAGGGTGGCCTGCGTTTTCATAGCTCCGTGAACCTGAGCGTGATCAAGTTTCTCGGTTTCGAGCAGACGTTTAAGAATGCGTTGACAGGCATGCCCATTGGTGGCGGTAAGGGCGGATCGGATTTTCATCCGGGTGGATGCAGCGATGGCGAAGTGATGCGCTTCTGTCAGAGCTTTATGACGGAGCTGTATCGCCACATCGGCGAATACACGGACGTTCCTGCCGGCGATATCGGCGTGGGCGCACGCGAGATCGGCTTCCTGTTCGGCCAGTACAAGCGCATTACCAACCGTTATGAATCGGGTGTGCTGACAGGTAAGGGGCTGGATTGGGGCGGTGCCCTGGTGCGCAAGGAGGCTACGGGCTATGGCCTTGTTTTCTTTATGCAGGAGATGCTGAAGGCACGCGGGCAGAGTTTCGATGGGAAAAAATGTGTTGTGTCGGGTACCGGCAACGTTTCCATTTACACCATTGAGAAGGTACAGCAGCTTGGCGGAAAGGTTGTCGCGTGTTCGGATTCGAGCGGCTATATCTACGACGAGCAGGGCGTTGACCTTGACCTGGTGAAGGAGATCAAGGAAGTTCGTCGCGGCAGAATCTCGGAATATGTGGAAGTGCGTTCGCATGCGAAGTATGTTGCGGATGGTTCTATCTGGGATGTTGCGTGCGACATTGCACTGCCTTGCGCAACGCAGAATGAACTGAACGGGCACGATGCTGCAACACTGGTGAAGAATGGTTGCACCTTTGTGGCTGAGGGTGCGAACATGCCGACCACGCCAGAAGGGACACGCATCTTCCACGAAGCGGGCGTTGCCTTTGGGCCGGGCAAAGCGGCGAATGCGGGTGGTGTGGCAACCTCCGCGTTGGAGATGCAGCAGAACGCCAGCCGCGATACGTGGACCTTTGAACACACCGAACAGCGCCTGGCGGACATTATGGCCGGTATTCATCAGCGTTGCTACGAAACTGCCGAGGAGTTTGGTACTCCAGGTAACTACGTGAATGGTGCGAACATCAGCGGCTTCCTGAAGGTTGCTCGCGCGATGGTGGCGCTGGGGTTGATCTAACTACAGGCTCTTATACGATGAGCTTTGAGCGCTGTGTTTTTGTGGAACCGTTCAAAGGCTCGATCTATCAAACAAAACAACGCCCGAACCGGATGTTGAGGTTCGGGCGTTGTTTTGTTTGAGTGAGTTCGTTGGATCAGGGGAGAGCGAAGGCGATGTATTGGCCACCGGATAGATCGTGCGGAGATTTGCCTCCGCCTGCGGCGATGACGATGTACTGCTTGCCGTTGACCTCGTAGACGGAAGGTGTGGCGTTGCCGGCGAATGGTAGCGTTGTCTCCCAGAGGAGATTGCCGGTTGTCTTGTCGAAGGCGCGAAATTTTTTGTCGTAGTTGGTGGCACCGATGAAGAAGAGGCCTCCAGCGGTGACGACGCCTCCTCCGTAGTTCTCTGAGCCTGTGTTCTTCAGGCCTTTGGCTGCGAGTTCTGGGTATTCGCCGAGCGGTATCTGCCAGGCGAAGGTGCCTTTGTTCAGGTCGATTGCGGTGAGCGTGCCCCACGGCGGTGTGATTGCGGGATAGCCTTCGGGATCGAGGAAACGTAACGAACTGCCGAGCATGTATTCCTGCTGCGATGCAGGCGAAGTTGCACTGACGATGTTGTCGTTGCCCTTGAGAACATATTCCGCGATGGCGTTCATTTCAAGCGGGCTGAGTTGAGGGAAGGCAGGCATGCGGCCGTTGCCGCCGCGCACCAGCGAAACAACTTCGCGATTGGTCAGGCGTTGATCGAGATGTGTGAGCGCGGGGACGTCGGGTGGATTGCCGGACATGTCCTTGTTGTGACAGGAGGCGCAACGTGCGGTGTAAAGTCCTTTGCCGCTGTTGGATTCTGACGGTGGTGGGCGCTTCGCGATCTTTACAATCCATGCCATTTCATTGGCGTTGGTGTAGAGCAGGCCGGTCTCGGGGTCGAAGGCGGGGCCACTCCATTCCTGGCCGCCGTCTGATCCGGGAAAGAGTATGGTGCCGTCGATGGTTTGCGGTGTGTACGGGCCGTTGCTGAGAACGGTTTTAAATCGACGCAGTACATCTGCGTGTGCTTCGGGTGTGCGAGTGGTGATGTCGCTCTCCGTCATCTTCTGACGAGCGAAGGGCGGAGGAGCTATAGGCAGTGGCTGTGTCGGGGATGTGACTTCGCCGGGGATTGTGCTTTGGGGATAGGACTTTTCTTCGATGGGAAACACAGGCTTACCGGTGACTCGATCGAAGACAAAGACGTGTCCGGTCTTGGTGGTCTGTGCGACTGCATCGATGAGCCTGCCGTTGCGCTTGATGGTGACGAGCGTTGGCGGTGCGTTGAGGTCGCGGTCCCAGATGTCGTGATGCACGAACTGGTAGTGCCACAGGCGCTTGCCGGTGTTGGCGTCGAGTGCAACGAGTGAGTTGGCAAAGAGATTATCGCCTGCACGATCGCCACCGTAAAAGTCCGGTGCGGCGGAACCGAGGGGTACGAAGGCAATGCCGCGTTTGCTGTCAACGCTGAGACCTGCCCAGTCGTTAGCTGCTCCGCTGTACTTCCATGCATCTTTCGGCCATGTGTTGTAACCGAATTCGCCAGGGTGAGGAATGGTGTGGAACTGCCAGCGGATTTTGCCGGTGCGTACGTCAAAGGCGCGGATGTCGCCGGGGAATGCAGGGAGTTGTTCGGCGATCATGCTGCCGCAGATGAGCATGTCCTTGTAGATGACACCGGGCGTGGACATGGTAACGAAGAGACCTTCGCCTTCGTGTCGGAGACCGCCCCTGAGATCGATGCGACCTTTGTTACCGAAGCTTTCGATGAGTTTGCCGGTCTTTGCATTGATGGCATAGAGATACTGGCGGAAGGTGACGAAGATGCGTGCGTCGTTGCCGTTGGCATCGGCCCAGTAGGTTACGCCGCGATTGCGTGTGCTGCTGATGTCGCGCGTGCCTGCACCCGGATCGAATCGCCATAGTTGCCTGCCGGTTGCTGCATCGAGTGCGAAGACTTTAACTGTAGGAGTGAGGCCGTAGAGAACGCCGTTGATGATGAGCGGATTCGCTTCGAATTCTCTCTTCGTCTTGGAGATTTCAGCGGTGTCGAAGGTCCATGCTACTTTGAGGTCTTTTACGTTGTCGCGGTTGATCTGTGTCAGGCGCGAGTAGTGCGTGGAATCGGGACCGCCCTGATAAGCGGGCCAGTCCTTTGTTGTTCCGGGCTGTTGGGCTGTGAGACGCGTGGTCAGCACGAGCATAAAGAGCACGAGGCATCGCTGCAATTGAGTGCGGCAGAAAAGGCGATTGTGAATGGTGTGAGTCATGGGTTTGCGCTGATGATTCCAAGGAAATTTGAAGACAGGACCGATGTGTCGAAAGCTTGCTGGGAAAAGGTTGTCGTGGAAAAGATGAGCAGGCGTGTCCATTGCTCACAGAAGGTCATATGGAAAGTGGTCCACGAATGTGCCGCGATGTGGAGGTTTTTCTATGCCTGACGCAGTGTGTAACCAATACCGCGGACGGTACGAAGAAGTTGTTTCTCGCCGTTGATGGCGATCTTATTGCGTAGTGCACGCATGTAGACATAGAGCGATGTATCGTTGACATCGGCACCGAGCCCCCAGGCTGCTTCCACAAGCACTTCCTTGGTTACAACCATTCCCGCATTGCGGAGTAGTTTTTCCATCAGGGCGAATTCGATGCGGCTGAGAGATTCGGTGCGACCCATGCGGGAGAGTTGATGCGTGGTGCGGTCGAGTGTGAGGCCTTTGAATTCGAGCCGTTCCGTTTGAAGGATGGGTTTTCTGCGCGAGACAGCGCGGATACGCGCTAACAGGTTGGCCAGATCGAATGGCTTTGTAAGGTAATCGTCCGCTCCAAGATCGAGTCCGTGGACGACATCTGCCATGGAATCGCGTGCTGTGAGCATGATGGTGGGCGTGGTGAGTTGCTCTGCGCGCAGAGTACGAAGGACGGTGAAGCCATCCATCACGGGAAGAGCTACGTCGAGAAGAATAACGTCGAGGTGAGGCGAGCGTCCGTATTCTATGGCCTGTTCACCATCCATGGCGATGGTGACGGTATGGCCATCCTTCCGCAGGGCGCGGTCCAGAAGGCGTGCCATGCGTGGACGATCTTCCACAACCAGAATCTGCATATGCTGCTACGTTAATGTTCGGCTAATGGCAGAACATGAAAAGTTCATGACAGGCCTGTTTTTTTAGATTCAGCTTAAATTCATGTGTTCTCTTGCAAGGAATGAGTATGCAACTATCGTGCATGACGCGTAGAGCATTCCTGCAAAGCAGCTCGCTTTTTGCTGCGTCTTTTCTTCCTCAAACGAAACTTGTGTCTCGATTTACAGTTGGCCTTATTCCTTTTGGAAAGACCACGGTTGAAACAGGCGTACAGGATTTCTGGGAACATGCGGATGAAGTGTCGGCGCTTGGTGTGCACCACATTGAGTTCAATAACACACGCGCGCAGATTGCAGAGGCGTATCTGCCGCGTCTTTCAGAACTGCGCGATGGAATGGCGGCGCGCAGGCTAAGTATGCCGGGGCTGGCGCAGTACAGCCATATGGATAAGCAGGCGGAGTTAAGCGCGATTCTGAAGCAGCATCTGTTGCTGGGGCAGTTTATGTCCGGCATTGGCGGCAAGTACATTACGCACATGATTGCGCCTGCGCTTGTGTTGAACGAAGTGACCGATGAAGAGGCCTACAACCGGATTGATCTAAAGACATGGGTAAGCAATTTAAACCAGATTGCGAAGCGTGTCTTTGAGCAGTGGGGCATAAAGGTGGCATATCACCCGGAGCAGAGGGAGGTAAGTCATCACCTGTACGAAGAGGTCCTGCAATCCACCGATGAACGCTATGTTTACTTTGTTGCAGATGTGGGGCACCTGGTTGCGGGTGGAGCGAATGCTGTTGAGGTTTGCAGAAAATATAAGGAGCGCCTGGTTGCTGTGCATCTTAAGGACTTTTCTCCTGCGCCCCAGGGTGGCTCTGCTAAAGCCGGCCATGTTGCATTTGGCGAAGGCACTGTCGATTTGATTGGCATTGCGGCGGAGTTGAAGAGGAATAACTTCGCTGGCTGGGTGATGGGCGAGAGCGGTGCAAGCGATGAGGACATGTATCAGTACATGACACGGAAGCTGGGACTTACTTTTTAAACGGCGGTCATGCTTGTGTCATGTATAAATCTCTGTTTACAGAGGAGGTTTTCAAAGGTTGTTTTCAGATTCGTTTGTTGTAATGCATCTCTGATACGCCTGTGAGTGGCTAGTTCTTGATGAGATACAGGGAGACAGCGGATGCTGCGGAAACTGTTGTTGTTGCTTTGGTGCGTGTCCGCTGTTGCGCAGACGCCCATATCTGCTGCCCGCACTATTCAGGTGTTGATCATTACCGGGCAGGATAAGCATCCGTGGCGAGAGGCCAGTCCTTACCTGAAGGGACTGCTGGAAGCGACCGGCAGGTTTGAGGTACGTACGACCGAGGAATTTAAAGGAGCGGGTGCAGAGACGCTCCGTCCGTACGATGTTGCCGTTCTTGTTTACTCCGACGAGAAGTTGAATGTACCGGACTGGAGTGATGCCACCAAAGAGGCACTGCTTGATTTTGTTCGATCGGGCAAGGGGTTGGTGGTGTATCACCATTCTGCCGCGTCCTTTCAAAAGTGGCCTGAGTACCGACAGATTGTTGGTTGTGTATGGAAGACAGAGACGAGCTATCACGCTCCGGTGCATGACTACAAGGTGGATGTGCGGGATCTGAATCATCCCATCATGCAGGGGATGGCCACGTCTTTCATGGCAAAGACAGATGAGCTTTATGCAGGGCTCGACTGTATTCCCAGGAATGAACTGGATGTGCTGGCAACCGGATGGGATGATCATTCGCTGTATCCGGCGAATAAGAAAGGACCGCCTGCGGGAAGTGTTTCGCAGGATGAGCCGTTGCTGTGGACGCATGCTTACGGACGTGGACGCGTATTTGCCACAATGCTGGGCAACGATATGCGTGCAGTTCATACTCCTGGTTTTGTCTCTACATTTGTACGCGGCACGGAATGGGCTGCAACTGGAGCAGTAACGATTCCTGCGGAAGCGGAAGTTACTAAGTAAAACTGCGGCGGCATCTTTGTGGATGCTGCTTGATTGTCTGTGCGGAAGAGATTGAGAGATTCATGAAACAGATGAAGCTGATTGCGATGTTTGTTGTAGTTATTCTGTCTGCCGCATCCACCGCTTGCGCTGAGAGGCGTCCGGCCGAGATTGTATTTACGAGTCGCATGATCGATCCCGGTGCTTTTGAAACCGTGGCTGTGGGCGACGTGAATAACGATGGCCACTTAGACATTGTCTCGGGCGAGAACTGGTATGAGGGGCCGCGCTGGGTAAAGCACACCTTTCGTTCGATTGAATACTTCCGCAATGCGACAGAGGATCTCACCGATCTGTTGGTGGATGTAAACCATGATGGCTATCTCGATGTTGTGAGTTCGGCTTCGTATGGGAACCGCATCTGGTGGAATGAAAATCCGAAGGGGAAGCCGGGTGAATGGAAGGAACATCTCATCGAGTCCGGTCACAGTATCGAGTTCAGCTTCCTGGTAAGTCTCGACAGTAAGAGTAAGACTCCCGCGATTCTGCCGCAGTGGGGTGGCCATACGATGGTTGATCCGCTGGCATGGTTTGAGATTACGCAGGACGCAGTGGTGAAGCATATAGCAAGTACGCGCAGTTATGGACACGGCATTGGCGTTGGCGATTTGAATGGCGATGGAAGGAACGACATTATTACGCCATTCGGATGGCTTGAAGCTCCTGTCGATCCCCGTATGTCGAACTGGACATTTCACCAGGAGTTCAACATGGTGAGTGTTGGGTATATCTATGCGCTGGATGTTAATGGAGATGGACGCGTTGATCTTGTAACTTCACTGGCTCATGACTACGGCCTGTTCTGGATGGAGAACATGGGCGGAGGTAAGTGGCAGAAGCATGTGATTGACGATACGTGGTCGCAGGGGCATGCGCTGACCATGGTGGATCTGAATGGCGATGGAAAGCTTGATTTTGTAACCGGCAAGCGCTACATGGCTCATAACGGCAGCGATCCGGGCGAGAGAGAGCCTCTGGGAGTTTATTGGTATGAGTATCGCAAGACCGTGGATGGATCGATTGAGTGGATTAAACATGTTATCGATTACGGCAGCCGTGTAAGTGCAGGGATGCAGATTGCTGTTGCCGATCTGGATGAGGATGGTGATCTTGATCTGGTGATGGGAGGAAAGACCGGACTCTTCCTCTTTGAAAATCAAACGAAGACAGAGAATGGTGTGGGGCGATAGGCGTAATGCGAAGAATTGCCGCACTGTTTTTGTTTCTGTCTTCTGTGTTGTGTGTCGCGCAGGCACCGACTGCTGCAGGTAGCGATACGTTTGAATCACATTGCTCTATCTGTCATGGTGGCGATGGCAGCGGTGGTGGGAGAGCGCCGTCGTTGTTGGGGTTTGTGCGCTATCACACAGACCAGGAGTTGAAGGCGCTGGTCCATGATGGGCGCATGGAACGTGGCATGCCGAAGTTTGGTTTCTCGGAAGATGAGTTGAATAATCTGCTGTCGCATCTTCGTTCGCTGGCGGGTTCGGATGCGGCGATGTCTACTGCCGGATACACGGGCAAGGCACCAATGAAGATCGGAAGACGTAAGCCTCCTGCGGAACCGCATCCGGGCTCGATTCGTCTTGCGGATGGCAAGAGCCTCAGCGGTACCGTGATTCAGACGGATTACTCTGCGCAGGTACTGACTACGGATGGTAAATACCATCTGCTCGCACGTGAAGGCGAGCGTTATACAGAGAAGCCGATTCTTCCGAAGCGTGACTGGGTGACTTATAACGGCGATGATTCTGGCAATCGTTATAGTACGTTGAGCCAGATCAATACAACGAATGTAAGTGACTTATCGCTCGCGTGGTTGTTTCCATTCGATATGAGTCGCCTGGAGACGACGCCTGTTGTAGTGGATGGTGTGATGTACATTACCGGCTGGAACGAAGCATATGCGCTGGATGCAACGACGGGACAGCAGTTGTGGCTATACCGTCAGCCACATACGCCGGGACTTGTGAGCGAGGCCGGGCGTGGTACGAATCGCGGTGTTGCTGTGTGGAAAGATACGGTATTTATGGTGACCGATAGTGCGCACCTGTTGGCACTTAGGCGCGTAGATGGTCATAAGTTGTGGGATGTTGAGATGGGCGCTGTAGCGGATGGGTATAGCGCAACCGCTGCTCCACTTATTGTTGGTGATCTGGTTATAAGTGGAGTGGCGGGCGGAGAGGAAGGTGCGCGCGGATTTATTGCTGCCTACAAGGCCGATACGGGTGAACAGGCATGGCGCTTTTATGCTGTTCCGAATCGCGGAGAAAAGGGATCGGAGACGTGGGTCGGAAGCGCGCTGGAACACGGATGCGGAGCGACTTGGCTGACGGGTTCTTACGATGCGAAGCTTGGCTTGATCTATTGGACGACAGGGAATCCATGTCCGGATTTCAATGGCGATGAACGCAAGGGCGACAATCTTTACACCAGCAGTGTGGTTGCACTTTCTGCAAAGACGGGTGAGTTGAAATGGTACTTTCAGTTCACACCGCATGATACGCACGATTGGGATTCGGAACAGCCGATCTTATTAGTCGATCAGCCGTGGAAGGGCAGGCCGCGCAAGCTTCTGATCCACGCGGATCGGAATGGTTTTTTCTTTGTGCTGGATCGTGTGAGCGGTGAATTATTGCTAGCGGAGCCGTTTGTGAAAACAACATGGGCGACAGGTTACGACAAGTCTGGTCGGCCGATTCTTACAGATGAGTCAGAGTCGAGCGAGAAGGGAAGACTGATCTGCCCGGCTTCGAGCGGTGGGACGAACTGGTATTCAAGTTCGTGGAACCCGCAGACGAAGCTCTTTTATCTTCGGGCAAATGAGTGGTGTGCTGTTTATAAAAAACAGGCGGAACCACTGGTGGATAACCGTTGGTACGGTGGTGTCGCTCCCAATCAATCGAACGCAGAGAGTTACCTGCGCGCGCTTGATATCAACACGGGCAAGAAGGTTTGGGAGATGTCTCTCTCAACGAACAATCGTGGCGGTGTTCTGTCTACAGCAGGAGGAGTGGTGTTTGCTGGTGGACCGGGCGGAACATTCCTGGTGCTGGATGCGCGTAGTGGCAAGGACTTAAAACATATTTACATGGGGCAGGACTGGCAGGCCTCACCGATGACATACATGGTTGGCGGGAAGCAGTATGTCGCTCTTGCAGGTGCAAGTGGCGTGTTTGTTTTTTCGCTTGTGCCTTGATGTGTCGATTACTTGCAGTGATGTGAATGTTCTTTCACAAAGCTTCGTTTCTTAGATTGCTTTTAGGTCTGCTTGCTGTAATTGCTTTGTACTTTACTGGAAATGCTATATCTCGTCCGTTTGAAATGAGTTTTCGTATCGACCTCTAAAACTCGTGGACGTGACTCGCCGTGCATGAGTTGCGGCTTTGCTTTTTTGTAGAAAGAACCCATTGGAGAAAATTGTGAAACTGAATGCATTTTTTGCTGTAGCTCTTGTTGCTGGATCGATGGCCGTTTCTGCGTTCTCTCAGGGCGCCGCTCCGAAGCAGCCACTACCCACTACGTATCGCTTTCTGAATCCTGCGGATGTGAACCCTGCGAAGCTTTTGCCTCCGCCTTCGAAGGATGGATCGGAGACGCAACAGCGTGAGATGGAAACGGTGAAGCGAATCATTCAGACGCGTACGAAGGAGCGTCATGAGCAGGCTCACTGGGATGCCATCCATGAAGATACGACACCGTGGCAGTCTGTGATTGCTCCTGATTTTGATTTTAAAAAGTTTCCTGCAACTGCGAAGCTGTTGGCAGATGTGTTGAACGACCAGACGGTTGCTACCAGTGCAGCGAAGGAATACTTCAAGCGGAAGTTTCCGGTTGCAGCAGCGATGCCGGGTGCGTCGTATGCACAGTGGAGCTGCGATGCCGCGGATCGCAAGCCGGAATCGCGGCCTTTGCGTTCCTATCCGAGCGGCCATGCAACGATGGGATTCACCTTTGGCGTAGTGCTTGCGAATCTGATTCCAGAGAAGTCGCAAGCGCTGCTCGCACGCTCGAACGACTATGCTTACAGCCGCGAAGTCTGCGGCGATCACTACCATTCTGATGTTGAAGCAGGACATGTACTGGGAACTGTTGTGGGAACTCTCCTGTTGCACAACGAAGCCCTGAGGCCGGAGATTGAGGCTGCTCGGCAGGAATTGAAGAACGCGAATATTACTAAGTAAAACAAACGTTTTTAAGGGGGCCAGTGCTCTTATACTGGCTCCTTTTTCGACGCGGGATATTTCCGGATTTTTAATTCCTAGCTTGCCTCAGAGGATATTCAGGTGCCCCAGCATAGGCTTGTATCGATGAAGTCAATGGTCTATTTGTGGAAGCCGGCTCTTATCGGCTCAATGTGGTTTCTCCTTCCGGTGTCACTGCTGGCTCAAACTGACGTTGTAGGACATGTAACCGATCCAGACGGCGCCAGCGTGTCGGGTGCGAAGGTTGTTCTGATACAGAATCGGAATGCAATTTCGGCAGTATCGGATGGCAGCGGGAATTTTCAATTTCATCATCTTGCTGCTGGAACGTATCGCGTCCACGTGGATGCTGCAAAGGGATTTACGGCGTACGACCGATCTTTTGCTGTTGGCAGCAACAACGTTGATCTACAGATCAGGCTTAAGGTGGATTCGGTTTCGCAAGAGGTTGTTGTCGCGTCAGAGCCTGAAGCGATCTCACTCGATAACTCGAATAATCGCGACCAGATTAAGGCGGATGCAAATCTGTTGCAGTCCGTTCCTGTCTTCGATCAGAACTTTATCGCTGCACTGACACCGTTTCTTGACCAGACGACGGTTGGTACTGGCGGTGTGGTCATCATGGTGGATGGTGTTGAGCGCAAGACGACGGGCGTATCTGCTTCGGCTATCGCAGAGGTTCGCATCAACAGCGATCCTTACAGCGCGGAGACACGGCAGCCGGGACGTGGACGCATTGACATTATTACCAAGCCGGGGACGCCCCAGGTTCACGGCAGTCTTAACTTCACCTTCCGTGATTCTGTAACGGATGCGAAGAATTATTTTGCAGAGACGAAGCCGTTTGAGCAGAAGCGAATTTACGAAGGTTCAATCACCGGGCCAGCGGCTACCGATCATCACACGACATTTCTGCTTTCAGGAACACGGCAGGAAGATAATCTGCAGTCGATTGTGCATGCCGTACTTCCAACGAACCCGAACTATACAGAGAATGTGTCGACGCCGATGCACAATACGGAGTTTGCAGCACGTATCTCGCATGATTTTTCGACGGCAAATCGCGTGTCCTTTCAGTACAACGTGAGCGATGTGGTGACGCGCAATCAGGGTGTTGGTGGACAGGTTCTGGCAGAGGCTGGCTTGAATCAAAGAGTGCGCGAAGACGATGTGATCTTTACCCAGCGCATTATCGTGTCGCCGAATCTCATTAACCAGATGCAGCTTTTTTATGAGCAGGACTATGTTCCGATTCGCAGTGCGACGAACGGGCCGAAGCTGATAGTCGATGGCAACTTCACGCGCGGCGGAGCGCAGGGAGACATGCTGGAGAACGAAAACAATCTGAAGATTAACGATACGGTGAACTGGTCGCATGGTCGGCACTATGTCACCTTCGGTGTGAATATTCCTAATATTAGTCGCAGGGCGTGGCATAACTATGCGAATCGCATGGGTACGTATAGCTTTGCCAGCATTGGCGATTTCAATTCGAATACTCCTTACTCTTTCACGCAGCAGGCCGGGCCGGGACGTTCGATCTTCTGGATGAACGAACTCGGAACCTTTGTGCAGGACCAGATTCAGTTGAAGAAGAATCTTCAGGTTTCCGTTGGTGTTCGTTACGACTGGCAGACATACTTCAAGGCATGGAATGACTTCGGGCCTCGCGGTTCGTTTGGGTATCGATTCAACGATCAGAAGACAGTGCTTCGCGGCGGCGTGGGTGTGTTCTTCGATCGCAGCGGTGCCCCGCCGGAAGCTGATCTGAAGCAATACAACGGAGTTACTCTGCGCTCGGTGATGCTGCTGAACCCTGGCTATCCCAATGCGTATCCTGCTGGAATCGATATCAATTCATTCCCGACGAATTTGGTTAAGTTAGAGCAGGGTGGACGTGTTCCTTACGCAGTGAACTATAGCCTGACGATGGAACGCCAGTTGATGAAGGGGCTGACGTTTGCAGTGACCTACCGTAGTACGAGAGGCGTTGCGTTGCTGCGTTCGAGGAATGTGAATGCACCGTTGGGACCGTCGTATGCGCAGGTGCCGGATCCTTCGCTGGGCACTGTGCGGCAGATGGAATCGAAAGGCAAGCAGATTGGTAATTCGCTGGATATGACGGTGCAGGGCAAAGCCGGGAGATGGTTTGCCGGCATGATGCAGTACACGTTCAGCCATACGAATAACGACACGGGCGGAGTCATCTGGTATCCGGCGAACCAGTATTCGATGGAGGGCGAGTATGGCCGTTCCGATCTGGATCAACGTCATCGCTTTAACATGCTGGGCTCGTTTAACCAGGATCACTGGTTGAATCTGGGAGTTGCAGTCAAGCTCTACTCTGCGTTGCCTTACACGGAAACCTCAGGCGTTGATAGCTTCAACACGGGACTTCTGAATGCGAGACCGATTGGAGTGTCGCGTAATACGTTGCAAGGGGGTAGAACAGCATCGCTCGATCTGCATTGGAGCAAGGAGCACGAACTGGGGCTTAAGAATGGAAACGAACATACCAAGCTGAACTTTTCCATTGATGCATTCAATGTGACGAATACTGCTTCGTTCACCACATTTATTGGTAATGTTCGCTCTGCGTCGTTCGCGCAGCCGACGGTAGCGATGCCGGCAAGGCGAATGCAGTTTGGAGCGGGATTTACATTCTAGGTTGATACACCTTAAGTAGCGTAGGCTGGCTCTATGAGGATTCTGATCATCGAAGACGACCCGAGGATGGGACAAATCTTCAAGGACGCATTAGAGAAGAAGGCATATCGCACAACGATTGCGACTTCGGGGACGGAAGGTCTGGAGATTGCCTTGAGCCACGAGTTCGAGTTGATCATTCTGGATGTGATGCTGCCGGGGATGAATGGTTATGATGTCGCACGCACACTTCGGAGTCGCAGTATTGCTACACCGATTCTGATGTTGACGGCTCTTGATACGACCACGGATGTGGTGCGCGGGCTGGATTGCGGTGTTGATGATTATCTGACGAAGCCGTTTGCTTTTGCAGAGTTGTTTGCGAGGCTGCGTGCGCTGTCGAGGAGACAGATACGCACACCGTCGTTGCAATATCAGATTGAGGATTTGAAATTGGATCCGGTGACGCATCATGCAAGCAGATCGGGTACACCGATTCGTCTTACGCGGACAGAGTATCTTCTGCTTGAGTTCATGATGCGGAATCCGAATACTGTTCTTCGTCGCGATGCGATTATCAACGCCGTATGGGGATATGAGAGAACAGTGGAGAACAACACGCTCGATGCTTTTATGAAACAGCTACGCTCGAAGGTGGATGATGATTTTGAAAAGAAATTGATCCATACTGTTCGCGGTTTCGGATATCGGCTGGCACCTGAAATACCATGAGATCTCTTTCGATTCGTATTCGACTTACGATCTGGTATGCCGCTGTGGTTGCGGTTACGATGGCATTGTTCAGCTGCGGAGTTTATGTCGCATCTGCATGGGGCGTACGGCACGTCGCCGATCAGGAATTGAATGCCGGGATTAATGGCATTAATGCCTTTTTGTTTCACAAGCTGGACATTAAAGACATGAATAACCTTGGTGAGGAGCTGCGGGAGCATGCTTCACTGCTGCCGCGCAACAGGATGTTCCGCACCGAGGATAGTAATGGCAAGGTGCTCTATCAGCCGAATGGCATGGCGATTATTCCAGCTATAAGGCCTGAGGATGATGAGACGATTACCCGGAACCTGAAGATTGGCGGCAGGTCATATCGCTCGATGAGCCGCTATGTACATGTGGGGACATATCTCTTCATGCAGCAGGTGGCTGTTGACCAGACGGAATATTATGAATTGCTCGATGGCCTTGCGTGGTTGCTGATTTTAAGTACACCGTTTGCAGGGCTGCTGGCAGCAGTGACCGGATATTGGATGAGTGGACGTGTTCTGCGACCGATTCAGGACATCACAAAAACAGCCAGCACGATTGATGCAAATAATCTGCAAAGACAGTTGAAGATCACTGGTACCGGCGATGAGCTTGATCGTCTGTCAGAGACGATTAACAGGATGCTGAACCGCATTGCGACTTCTTACGAGAGGATCAAGCAATTTACTGCGGATGCATCGCACGAACTGCGTACACCTACAGCTGTGGTTAAAGGGTCGGCGGAAGTTCTGCTGATGGATGACAGCCTGTCGGAAGCCACACACGAGATGCTGTCCAACATCGTTGCTGAATCGGATTACATGACACGTGTGATCGAAGACCTGCTGACGCTGGCCAGGGCTTCTGCTAAAGAAAATCTGCAGCCGATGGAGATGTTTGAACTGGGCGAATCTATTCTTGCGCTCAAGTCTCGCATTACTTCTCTGGCTGCGGCGAAGAAGGTGGCTGCGAAAGTGAACGTGGGCGAAGACTTTCTGACCCTCAAGGGAAATCAGAATGTTGTGGAACGTGTGCTTATGATCCTGATCGATAATGCGATTCGCTATACACCTTCTGGTGGTGTGATCGAAGTGCGGACATGGGACGGTGGCAACGAAGGTGGCTTTGAAGTAGTAGACAACGGTATTGGCATTGCACCGGAGCACCAGGGAAAGGTGTTTGAACGTTTCTATCGCGTGGACACTGTGCGCACGCATGGTGACGGTGGATCGGGGCTTGGATTGTCGATTGCCAAGAGCCTGATCGAAGCCTATGGTGGAACGATTGTGCTTCATAGTGAGTTGGGAAAGGGAGCGTGTTTTTCTGTGGCCTTTCCTTGCGCTCGCATTGCGGATGACAATATGCGCCAATCTAAAGATCGACTGAATGAGAATTGATTCAGATGTAAAGCAATCAGCAATTCAGGGCTTGTAGTCTTGGCGTACCTCGCTATGACTTATTTATTGAAACGAATTTTGCCCCTATCTTTTCTGTCCATCGCTATGGTCTGCGCAGGCGCGCAGCAGGCTGCTCCATCTGAGAGTGAATCGCTTCGTCTTATAAAAACATTTACTCTGCCGAAGCTGGGTGAAGGTAACTTCGATCACTTCGCAGTGGACCTTAAGCGCAACCATCTGTTTGCAACTCCGGAAGAAGCAAAGGTCGTCCTGGTACTCGATGTGAATTCCGGTGCAGTGCTGCACGAGCTTCCTGTGGATCGTCCGCATGCCATGTTCTACCGGCCGGATACGGACCGTCTTTATGTGAGCGATGGACTGGATGGCTCGGTGCGTGTTTTCGACGGCGAAAGCTTTAAGCAGGTTGCGCGCATTCCCTTGTGGAAGGATGCGGACGCAATGGGATACGACATTTCGAAGAAAACTCTTTATGTGGCCAGCGGTGGTAAAGACCTGAATGAGAAGTCTTCGCACCTGAGCGTTATCGACACGACGACAAACCAGAAGGTGCAGGATATTGCGATTGAAGGTGAGACACTGGAAGCGATGACACTGGACGCGTACCGTCCGAAGCTGTACATCAACAATACGGCGAAGAATGCAATCAGCGTGATCAATCGGTATACGCACACAGTGGCTGCGGAATGGCCGTTGAAGACGTGTAAGGATAACGTTGCGATTGCGCTGGATGAACAGCGTCAACGGCTGTTTGTCGGTTGCAGGAGCAAGCAGATTGTCGTGATGGATACCAACACCGGAGCAGAGTTGCAGACGTTGCCGATTCACGATGGCGTGGACGATGTGATTTATGACGCGGTGACACGGCGTATCTATGCATCGACGAACGGTTTTGTGGATGTCTTCGAACAGAAGGACCTGGATCATTACACGTCGCTGGGTAGCGTTGCTTCGTCAGAAAAGGCACGCACGGCGAAGCTGGTGCCGGAGTTGAATCGTCTGTTTGTTGCTGCTCCGAAGAGTGCGTCGGCACCGGCTCGCGTACTGGCATTTGAACCATTGCATACGCCAGCACCGCCGGCACCGAAGTCTGAAGTGAAGGAGCAGGTGCATGCGCCGTATGCTTTGAAGATTGTTGCGGAAGAGTTGACACAACATCCGACGTTGCGTCGTATCGGCTTGCATGCTATTCCTCCGGGTCAAAAGGCGATGGTGATTATTGCCAACGCTAATGAGACTCGCATTGGTATTCACACTTCGAAAGGTGATTTTGCCGCAACGAGGGACGGTAAGACTTACGGACCACGCATTGCAGACGGGCAGTTTTTCAACATGAAGATGCCGTTGTTCGATGTGCAGGGCAAGGCAATCGGCCTGCTCGTGATGGAAATTCCTGCGACCGATGTAGCGAATGAAGAGGAGGCAGCGCGCAAGGCAGAGAGTATCCGAGCGGAGATCGCGAAGAAGATTCCCTCGGTTGATGCGCTTTTTGCATCCAGGTAATTTTGAACGAAAGCATACAAAGACGATCACCTTTCAGTGGTCGCCTTTGTGCTTTCTGGGGGAAATTCGAACGCTGCATTTTATTGCGGCGTGTTTCTCTGAAAGCGGAATGCTTTAAGAGAGCGGCTTTGCAATAATTTATCGAAGCAATATGTGGATTGAATGAGGGTATAGATGGTAGCCTCCAAGCGATCCCTAGTATGTTTTGAATTGCCAGTGAAGAGAATCGTCCGGGTTGAAGAAGGTGTTATGAAGAAAGTTTTTTTGGTTACAAGCGGAGATCTCCGCCAGAGTGCAAACGAAGTGTGCTGGCCGGCGCAGGCCGATCTTGAAGCAAGGCTGACCCATGTGTTCGCGGAAAATGGATGCGAACTGATTCGTGCTTTTCCTGTTGACCCAGTGACGAAGCATGGCTTCATCTCCAGCCAGAGAATGGGCATGGATGTTTTTCGAAATATTCCTGAGGACGCTCCCCTTGTTTTTGCAACTGCGGCATGGCAGTACACGCATCATGTGTTGCCTGGTATGCGTTCTCATCGCGGGCCAATCCTTACGGTTGCAAACTGGTCTGGCCAGTGGCCGGGGCTGGTTGGATTGCTGAACCTGAATGGATCGCTGGTAAAAGCCGGAGTTCGATTCTCCACCTTGTGGAGCGAGAACTTTGCCGATGAATTTGCGCTCAGGGGGCTGAAAGAGTGGGTTGCGAGCGGTACTGTCTCGCATGATCTTTCACATGTAAAGCCGTACACGGCTCCGAACATTGCTGAGGATGCTCTGCAACTGGGTAAGAAGCTGGCAGTAGAACTGCTCGCAGAAAAGATCATTCTGGGAGTCTTCGATGAAGGCTGCATGGGAATGTATAACGCGATTGTGGACGATGAACCTATGAACCGCATGGGTTTCTTTAAAGAACGACTTAGTCAGTCAGCGTTATATGCAAGAATGCGAACCATCTCGGATGAAGATGCGCAGAAGGTTCGTTCGTGGCTCGATCAGAAGAGGCTTACGTTTCATACAGGAACGGATGAAGCAAACGATCTTACAGATGCACAGATACTGGACCAATGCCGCATGTATATTGCCGCGGTACAGATTGGAGCGGAGTTTGGTTGCGATGCGATTGGTATTCAATATCAGCAGGGTTTAAAGGATCTTGTGCCTGCGTCGGACCTTGTGGAAGGACTTTTGAATAACCCAGACAGGCCGCCTGTTTATGGTGCCGATGGCAAGGAGTTATATGCAGGTAATGCGCTGCCTCACTTTAATGAAGTGGACGAGTGTGCCGGCATCGATGCCGTAATTACGAATCGTTGCTGGAAGGCGCTGGGTCTTGATCCTTCCACGACATTGCACGATGTTCGCTGGGGCGAAGAGTATAACGGGGAGTTTGTCTGGCTCTGGCAGATTTCGGGCGCGGCTCCTGCGAGTCATTTTGTAGATGGATATGCGGGTGCGCAGAGCGACCGGCAACCCGCGATGTATTTTCCGTTGGGTGGTGGAACACTGAAGGGTATTGGCAGACCCGGAGATATTGTCTGGAGCCGGGTTTTTGTTGAAGGTGGAGAGCTTCATATTGATCTTGGGCTGGCGAAAGTAATTACTCTTCCCGAAGCAGAAACAGAACGTCGTTGGAAAGAAGTAACGCAGCAATGGCCGATGGTGAGTGTAGTGACTGAAGGCGTTGGGAGAGACGGTTTCATGGCGCGTCATCGGGCAAACCACGTTAGCCTTGCATATTGCAATGATAGAGACAATGCCCTTGAGGCTCTGGCTGCGAAAGCCGCTCTATGTGCTGGGTTAGGTATGCATGTACATATTTGTGGTGTGACGCTGTAGCGCTCCATTTTTATCTAAGTGTGCGGTGTTGTTGCGAGCGATTGTGGCCGCATGGTACATATGCTGGGTTGACTCCTGTTATGCATACCAATACATCTCGTTCCACTGGAAATTCGAATATGTATCTGTCTTATGAGGCCAACGGTTCGTATCGCTGGTGGCTGATTGCCATGCTGTGGTTCGTTTGCTTTTGTAACTATGCTGATAGGCAGGCGATCTTCTCCATCTTTCCACTGTTGCATACGGAGCTTCATCTATCGAATGTGGAACTGGGGATTGTTGGCTCCTCGTTCATGTGGGTATATGCGCTGGCCGGTCCGTTGGCTGGATGGCTCTCCGACCGTATTTCACCACGGACAGTTATTCTGGGAGCGCTGGGATTCTGGTCGGTAATTACTGCGGGGACCGCAATTTGTCACCACTTTGGATCGCTTGTGGCTTTTCGTGCGCTGGGTGGTCTGGGTGAAGCTTTTTACTTTCCCGCAGCAATGGCGCTGATCGGAATCTATCACTCGGGTGCGACACGTTCACGAGCAATGGCGCTTCACCAGTCCAGCGTGTATGCGGGCACGATTGCGGGGGGATCGCTTTCGGCATTGGTCGCGCAGACCTATAGCTGGCGCTGGTCTTTCCTGAGCTTTGGAATGGCCGGTGTTCTGTTGATGCTTTTTCTTCTTTTCGCGCTGCGCAGGCCGCCATTACAGACGAAGCTTGAAGGTCAGACTACGGAACATAATTTTTTCCGTAATGTACGAGAGGTGCTTTCGCAAGGGAATGTGGTTCTGCTGATCGTTGTATTTGCGGGCGCGAATTTTGTAGCTGTGGTCTTCCTTACATGGCTGCCCACTTATTTATTTAATCGTTTTCATCTAAGTCTGGCTCAGGCAGGGTGGAGCAGCACGGTATATCTACAGGTAGCGTCTGTGTGTGGTGTTCTGACTGGAGGAGTGCTGGCTGATCGCTTAGCGCAACGGATGCGCGGCGGACGTCTTCTCATTCAGGCGATTGGGTTGATCGGCGCTGTGCCGTTTCTTTTTCTTACGGGATGGTCAGTTTTGCTTGCCTTGTTTATTGTCGCCACGATCGGGTTTGGCTTCTTCAAAGGTCTCTATGATGCCAATATCTGGGCCTCTTTGTATGACCTGGTACCGGTTGAACGGCGCGGTGTTGCCGCGGGAACCATGAACTCTATCGGATGGCTTGGAGGAGGGTTTGCACCTGTTTTAATTGCAAAAGCATCCGCTCGATTCAGCCTGGGAGAATGTTTGAGTGCCACCTCTGCGATTGCGCTCGGCCTTGGCGTGGTGCTTTTGATGAGCGCTCGCCGTATGAATCGGAAAACTTCCCTAGATGCTTTGAGTGTTTAGGGGATGATTCGATTGAGTTTGTGTGACTTATAGAAAATCTGCAAGGAAATAATTACGGGCAGCCTATATAGGCTGCCCGTAATTATTAGATTTAACTGCTATAAGTAACATATAAAACCTATAGATAATATGTGTGGTTTATATGTCGAGTGTTGCGATTTCAGGTTGCTGATGGCTGTGCAGGATTGCTTCATCCTCTTCTGTGGGAGGTGCGTCCTTACCCTCAAACAGGGGATAGACCACCGGGATAAGCAGGAGCGTAAGCGAGGTTGAACTAACAAGGCCCCCTATGACTACGATTGCCAACGGTCGCTGAATTTCAGAACCCGGCCCTGATGCGAATAGGAATGGAACCAGTCCTAGCGCAGCGACTGTGGCGGTCATCATGACGGGCCGGAGACGCAAAGCGGTTCCCTTGAGTATGGCCTCTTCCTGTGAAAGTCCATCGCGGCGAAGCTTGAGGATGTAGCTCACAAGAACCACACCATTTAAAACTGCGATGCCCCACAGTGCAATGAATCCGACGGATGCAGGTACCGAGAGATACTCACCTGTAACAAACAGGCCGACTACGCCGCCAATGGACGCCAGTGGTAAAACGGTGATAATCAACGCTGCATAACGCAGTGATTTGAAGAGCACGAATAGCAGGAAGAAGATTGCGGCAATGGTGATCGGCACAATAATCATCAGGTGATGCAGTGCGCGTTCCATGTTGTGAAACTGTCCGCCCCACTCGATGTAGTATCCGGCAGGGAGCTGTATCTGTCCTTCGACTTTATTCTGTAGTTCTTTTACATAGCCTCCAAGGTCGCGATCCTGCACATTGATGCCAACGACGATGCGGCGTTTACCCATGTTGCGATTGATGAGAGCCGGACCTTCAGCAACTTTGATTTCGGCTATATCTTTCAATGGAACGCGGGGACCGTCGGGTGAGCTTACGAGTAGCTCGCGAACATCTTCTACGCTGTCGCGCAACCGAGATGGTAAACGTACGACTCCACTGAAACGGCGCTCGCCTTCGTAGATCTCGGTTGCGGCCTTTCCTGCGATGGCGGTGGCAATGACATCGTTTACGTCCGATGTATTCAAACCATATCGCGCAATGGAGCCACGATTGATATTGATGGTGAGATATTGCTGGCCACCTACGCGGTCGACGCGGGTATCCTGCGTGCCGTGAATGCTGGTGGCAACACGTGCAATATCGTTCGCTTTCTGTACCAGCAGGTCGAGATCGTCTCCATACAGCATTACGGCTACATCGGCACGAACGCCGGAGACCATTTCATCCACGCGATCGCTGATGGGTTGCGACATGACGAGGTTAATGCCGGGGAGAGTCGCGAGTTTTTCACGAATCTGGTCGGCAATCTTTTCCTGCGTCATGCCTTTGGGGCGTTCGTCGAAAGGCGTGAGGGATGCAAGAACGTCGGCTTCATTTGGACCTGCGGGATCGGCAGGCGATTCACCACGGCCTACACGGCTAACTACATTTGTAATGCCGGGAACCTGCATCATCATGGACTGCATCTGCCGTTCCATCTTGAGTGATTCTTCAAGAGAGATGTTTGGAACGCGGTCCGCATTAGGTGAAAGCGTTCCCTCCTGCATCTCCGGAATGAACGAGGTTCCGAGGAGAGGGAAGAGGCATAGCGAGCCTATGAAGAGAACGACGACTGCAATGACCATAGTTTTGCGATGAAGCATTGCCCAGTTAAGCATTCCGTCGTAGCGCTTGCGAATGACTCGTACTAAAAATGTGTCGTCTTCTTTGCCTCCTTTTAATAGATAGGCGCAGAGAACGGGGGAAAGGCTGAGCGAAAGTATAAGTGAGATAGCGAGCGCTATGGCGATGGTGTAGGCGAGTGGCGCGAACATCTTGCCTTCCATCCCTTCAAGCGTCATCAAGGGGAGGAATACAAGGATGATGATGGTGACGCCGAAGAGTGTAGGCGTGGCAACTTCTGTAACGGAGTGAAGGACTGCACGTAGTTTTTCGCGACCGGTTAATTCGTGCTGTGTGTTATGTCGCGCGTGGCTGAGTGTGGCAAAAACATTTTCTACAACGACCACGGAACCGTCCACCATGAGTCCAATGGCGATGGCGAGGCCGCCGAGCGACATGAGGTTGGCAGAGATGTGGAAATGATTCATCACCAGGAAGGTGAGCAGCGGCGTGAGCAATAGATTTGCGCTGACGATAAGGCTGGAACGTATGTCTCCCAGGAAGAGAAAAAGAATGACAACAACAAAAACGATGCCTTCTGCGAGTACCTCTGTGACGGTATGGATAGCGGCGTCTACAAGCTGAGAGCGATCGTAGTACGGCACGATCTGAAGGCCGCCGGGGATCATGTGTTTCGCATTGATCTCTGCGACGCGTTCTTTCACGCGGCTGACGATTTCCTTGGCGTTACCGCCGCTGGTCATCATGACAACACCGCCTACGGCTTCGGTGTAGCCGTTTTTGATCATGGCGCCGTAGCGAACTTCGGTGCCTATGCTGATTTCAGCAACATCGCGAATATAGATGGGGGTGGCACCGCTTTCCTTGAGAACAATGTTGCCGATGTCGTCCAGGTTGCGGATGAGTCCAACACTGCGAATGAGGTACTGTTCGGCATGTTGCGGTAGAACCCCACCGCCTTCGTTCGCATTGTTGCGTGCGAGTGCGCTTTTTACATCGTTGATGGTCAGATCGTAATAGTGCAACTTCTGCGGATCGACAAGGGTCTGATACTGCTTGACGAATCCGCCGGTGGAGTTGATCTCCGCAACTCCTGGGATGGAACGAAGTAGGGGACGAACCACCCAGTCCTGTAGCGTTCTGCGTTCGATGAGTTCGTCGTGCGTCAGTTGATGCTTTTCATCGGATTCGCCAGGGAATTCAAGCGTGTATTGGTAGACTTCGCCGAGTGCGTTGGTGATGGGGCCAAGTACAGGGGTAACGCCTTCGGGCATGCGGTCGCGCAACTCCGAAAGGCGTTCCGAGATCATCTGGCGCTCACGGTACAGATCGCTCTCATCGTTAAAGACAAGTGTAATCAGCGATAGACCAGGCTTATTCAGCGAACGCATATCGGTCATGCCGGGAAGACCGGTCATGGCAATTTCGATGGGGATGGTTACGAAGCGTTCGACTTCTTCCGGGCTTTTGCCGGGAGCTTCGGTCGCAATCTGTACCTGGATGTTGGCAACGTCGGGGAAGGCATCCACGGATAGACTCTTGGCTGCGTTGAAGCCGAATCCAAGCAGGACTATGGCAACGACAACAAGAATCATGCGCTGCTTGAGAGCCAGGGCGATGAGACGATGCAGCATGCTCTATTCGCCTCCCTTGATTGCCATTTGTTTGCGTTGGTTGTTCAGATGAAATGCACCGTCGAGAACGATTGTCTGGTCTTCGGTAATACCGCTGAGCACAACACGTCGGTCGTTCTGTTCCTGCCCAAGGGTGACCTCGCGAAGTACATACCGGTCCTTGCCGGTCTGTACAAAGACATGGTCTTTATTGTTTTCGCGGACAACTGCGGCATTGGGAATGGTGAGCTTTGCTTCGGATGAGCCAGTAAGTGTCATGCTTGCCAGTTCATCTGGTTTGAGTAGACCGGTGGAGTTTGGAATGTCCATGCGAACGGAGACTGTTCGTGTGGCTGGGTCTACGATGGGTGAAACATAGCTTAAATGGCCGCTGATCTTCTGTTGGGGGAGGGCGGGAATCATAACGTTTACCGGGAGTCCTGTGTGCAGCAGGCCTGCATCTTCTTCAGGCACGTTGGCTACAATCCAGACACTGGAAAGGTCTGCGATGGTGAAAGCAGGATCGGCCGGTTGTACAACCTGTCCTACTGTAACCTCGCGCTTGAGAACAACGCCTGCACGTGGAGAGATGATGGGATAGTCGGCGCTGAGTTTGCGGTTCGTTTCCAGTTGCTGAATCTGTCCATCGGTCATGCCGAGGCCGCGCAGTTGTGTGCGATAGGATTCGACTTCGGTGGTGGCCTGGACCTGTTCTGCTCGTCTGCGTTCCAATTCTGCATGTCCGATGACGTCGGCTGCGACGAGTTGTTCCGCACGTTTGACGCTGGCTGTCGTGAGTCCTCGCTGGGCTTCTGCTTTGATGAGGTCTACCTGGGTGTCCGAGAGGTTCGTGCTGTGCAGGGTTGCTAGTACGGTGCCGGGACGAACAGTCTGTCCTTCAAATGCGACGAGCCGAAGAATGCGTCCGGCAACGGGAGAGCCTACGCGCGCAATGCGGCGTGCATCGGTTTCTACGTGCGCTGCGACCTGCAAAGTTCCGGTGACATTGGCCATCTGCGGTTTACCAGACTTGATGCTGCTGGCCAGAGAAGACGAAATGGTTACCGCGTTTGGGTTTCTGGGAGCAGCTGTTTTTTCTTCTTTTGCTTTGCTCTTGCAGCCAGTCGGCAGCAGGATAAGAGCAGCACAGAACGCAAGGGTAAATCGAGAGGTGGTATTCAAGGTCGCGCTCCTGATGGCGATATGGCACCGAGTTCTTCAAGGTCAATAAGTGCAGACTGACGGGCAAATTGTGCATCCAGCAGATCGAGGCGAACGCCTTGCAGTACACGTTGCGCATCGAGTACATCTACAAGGCCACGCTCGCCGAATTGATATGCAGCCTGCGCACCTTGTACGGCACTCTCTGCTGCGCGAAGCGGCTCGGACTCAAGCGAAATTACTTGTTGATCTGCCAGCTGGTACTGCTCATAAGCCCGTTCCAATGCTGCATTCAGTTCAACCTTGCGTTGTTCGAGGACGGCATCTCTTCGATAGACAGCGGCTTTCGCTTCTTCGATCTGTCCTCGCCTGCGATCGAAGAGAGGCAAGGGAACGGATACGCCGGTGCGCCAGTAACGAAGATCGGGTTGATTCTCGAATTCCGCGAATGCAGAGGGGCGCGGAATGCGCAGTGCACGTTCATGATCAAGATTTGCTTCTGCCGCGGATTTTTCTTTTTCGCTCTGCATCAGTGCAGGATGACGGCTAAGAACTGCAGGCTGCATCTCAACAAGCGAGGGAAGTGTTCGATGAGCTTCAAGATTGCCAGTTGGTTCAAGAATCAGATCCGATGGCGCTGCGATAACCGCGCGTAACTGCGCGATGGCCTGAGTGTATTGCAACTGCGCATGCGTAACCGCAAACTGGGCACGCGCAAGCTCTGCGGATGCGCGTGTGAGTTCGAGTCCACCCTTCTCGCCTGCGTTCACTTCCACGGCCACGCGACGATGGAGGTTCTGAACCAGTTGAAGGTTTTCCTTGGCGCGTTCGATCTCTTCCTGCCGACGCAGAGCATTGTAAAAAACGCGTTTGGTATTGGCTTCAACAGACAGAATCATGCTCTGTAAGGCATAGTTTCCTGCATCGCTGGTGAGGGTTGCGGACCGTTGCCGGGCCGATCTCTCTGTGGGGATTTCGATGGCCTGTTGGGCGGCGTAGTGTTGTAGTAATCCTGGAACAGCGGGCGTGGGAATGGGGCGTGTATACTGGCGCCCGCCATAGACTTCAACGGTTGGGTTGGAGTATGCGCGTGCGGTCTGGATGCCAGCTTTGGCTTCGTCGGCAGCCGCAGAAGCTTCCTTTAACAAAGGACTCCTGCTCCGCGCCATTGCGAGAGCTTCCTCCAGCGTCAGAGGATGAGCCGCCTGGGAGGTTGCCGTGCTTATGGGAGGTGCCGGCTCCTGGTCTGTGATTGCAGCGTAGCCATTTGCCAGGCTGAGGCTGGCTGCCGCAAAACCGAAACATAGCGTACGAAAGAATGTCACGCACGAACAAAGGCAATCCGCAGGCCAAAGTCGATTCTCCGGTTTCTTTATAAAAACGAAGGATTTCCGGCATTTAGACTGTACCGTTTGGGACACCTGTGTACGATTTGGGCTTCTGGAAAACGCTTGATATCGCGGGAGAGCATGCAAATGTAGGAGGAAAGTTTGGCGCGGAAATTGCTGTCAACAGAATTGTGATACAGGCAAATGCAACGTCGCAGAAGCCATTCGTACACGGATGGAACATTGGGCATGAGCCTTCGCGATTGGCGTTTTCGGATGCTCCTCTGTATCCAGCATGGGAAAATGAAGCCATGTCTGTGATCCCTGTGGGTTGGAATAGCGCAAGAGTGAAGGCAGGCTTTGTGGTGTGCCTGGTGGTCTTGCTTGCGGTGTTCACATGGTTTATTCCACCAAAGGCAGCGGTCTTACACAATATTCTTCATCATCTGAATATTCTGCCGTTTATGTTTGCAGGATTGTTCTTCGGCTGGCGCGGAGCTTTGAAGACCATCCTGTTAGCGGCAGTGTTGCAGGCACCTTCGATCTATCGTCATTGGCACCATGCCGCGCTGGATGCGAAGGACCAGGTTGTAGAGCTAAGTACATTTGGCGCTGCGGGGCTGATTGCAGGTGTACTTGCGGACCGTGAACGCATGCAGCGTCTTCGTGTTGAGATTACAAAACACGAACTGGAGAGTGTGTACTCCGAATTGCAGCAGAATATCGAGCAGTTGAAGAAGACGGAACGTCTTACTGCCGCGGGTCAGCTTTCTGCGAGCCTGGCGCACGAGATTCGCAACCCGCTGGCCAGCATTAGTGGTGCTGCAGGTATTCTTTCTCGCGGACAGGTGTCCGCAGAGAGTCAGCGTGAGTGTCTTGAAATTCTTACGCGGGAATCGCAGCGATTGAATAAGCTGCTTACCAACTTTCTTAACTTTGCTCGTCCTCGTCTGCCGCGCATGCAGCCGGTGGAGGCTGCGGGTTTGTTGCAATCGGTGGCCTCTCTTGCACAACATGCCGCCGGGACGAGAGATGTGAGGGTTGAACTCCAGGAGCAGCTTAGTGATGCATTGTTACAGGTGGACCCGGAGCAGATGAGGCAATTACTTCTCAACCTTCTACTGAATGCAGTGGAGGCGTCGCCGACTGGAGGCATTGTGCAGATTCGCGGCATTGCCTTCAACGATCGATATCGTATGGAAGTCTCCGATGAAGGTGAGGGGATTTCGCCTCAGACAGCTCAGCATATCTTCGAACCTTTCTTTACAACAAAGCCTACGGGTACCGGCCTGGGGCTTGCGATTGCATCTACTATCGCATCGCAACATAATGGGATTCTTACCTGCGCGCACAATGAAGATCGCGGCGCAACATTTGTGCTCGATCTACCCTGTTCATCACTGCGTCCTGCTGAGAGTGGAGGCTCTTACGTTCGATGAGTTCTGCTCGGATTCTGGTTGTGGATGACGACAGCAGTCTGCGCCGCGTGATGAAGATGCAGCTTGAAGAAGCTGGTCATCGTGTCACGCTTGCGGAAGATGGCAGTGAAGCGCGCGACCTTTTGCAGTCGCAGAGCTTTGACCTGGTGATTACCGATCTTCGTATGCCAACCAGCGGCATGGAGCTTTTGAGCTTCATGGAGCGTGAAGGTTTGCAGACAACAGTGATCGTTGTAACAGCCTTTGGAACGGTGGAAAGCGCCGTGGAAGCGATGCGCCACGGAGCCTACGATTACGTTACGAAACCTGTGGACTTTGATGCGCTGCTGCTCGTTGTTCGACGTGCCATGGAACGGCAGTCTCTCATGGAAGAGGTTAGGACCCTGCGTTCGGCATTGGATCAGCGTTATGGGTTCAGTGGAATCGTTGCTACTTCGAAAAAATTTTTGCATGTACTGGATCAGGCCGGACGTGTGGCGGAACGCGATGCAACGGTGCTTATTCAGGGCGAAACAGGCACAGGCAAAGAACTGATTGCGCGCGCGATTCATTACAACAGCCGGCGTAAGAATCGTCCGCTGGTTGTGATTAACTGCGGTGCGATTCCGCGCGACCTTGTGGAATCGGAGTTGTTCGGCTATCGTCGCGGAGCGTTTACCGGAGCGTTGAACGATCGGCAGGGCAAGGTGGAAGCTGCTGATGGTGGAACGCTTTTTCTGGATGAGATCGGAGAACTTCCTCTGGATGCACAGGTGAAGTTGTTACGCCTGTTGCAGGAGGGCGAAGTCTCGAAGCTGGGTGTGGATGCGACAACGCGTGTGAATGTGCGAGTGATTGCCGCGACACATCGCAACCTGCGCGTGATGGTGGAAGACGGCGTATTTCGCGAGGATTTGTATTACCGGCTTGCTGTCGTTCCCTTGGAGATTCCGCCGCTACGCGAGCGTCGCGAAGATATTCCTGCATTGATCGCGGAGTTGTTTGAACGTGCGAAGAAGCGTCACGATGTGCGCGATGTGAGCTTGTCGAAAGATGCGCTGCGAAGGCTCATCGCGTATCGATGGCCGGGGAATGTGCGCCAGTTGGAGAATGTTCTGGAGCGTCTGGTGGTGCTGGCCAGCCATTCCGTGATTGCTGAAGAAGAGTTGCCCGAGGAGATCCTTCAGCAACCATCGAGCAGTCCCACAATTTATTCCGATCTTCCGGAAGAAGGACTCAGCCTGGAAGCGGTGGAGCGCGATTTGATTCAGCGTGCGCTTGATCGTTTTCAGGGGAACCAGACGCATGCCGCACGCTATCTCGATATCAGTCGCAGGACGTTGATTTACCGCATGGAAAAGTATGGGCTAACCTCTGCTTCGGAGAGCGAAGATGCTTTGAAGGATTCACTCTAAGTGACTTTGTAGAGATTGTATCGCCGGCTGGTTTTGGGATGTCAGCTCGTTGCGGAAGGCTGCATGGAATCTTCTTCTGCGTCCGGGATTTCGTCTACGTTCTTTTCTTCGTGGTAGGTCATCTCGGAGTTGATCTTCCAGAGGTTACCCTTGATGGTTACACCATGGATTGCATTCTCTACGGCTTGCATGGCAGTAAGCATGGAGTGATCCTGGTTGTTGTATTTATGCATGCCGTTGCGGCCGATGAGGAAGAGGTTTTCAAACGAGTCGGTGAATGCGCGCAGTTCGTCGAAACGGTCGTAGGTACCGAAGTAAGCCGGATAGGTTTTGGGTACACGGACAACATGTGCGTCCAGAAAATCGGGCGAGGGAAGAATGCCGATCTTGTGCAGTTCTGCTGCGCCCAGCGCTTTTAATTCGTTGTCGGGCATGCTCCAGAGCGGATCGGTTTCGTAACAGAAATATTCCAGGCCGATCCATATCTTGTCCGATGCGACGAGGTATGGGCTCCAGTTATTAAAGATCTGCAGGCGCCCAATTTGTACGTCCGGCTCTTGAATGTATATCCAGGTGTCTTTCAGAAGAGAGCCGTCATTCTCTGTGACGGCGAGGCGATCCACTAACAGGCCGATGGTGATGAAGTCGCGGTAGATTAGTCCTTCGGACACTTCTTTTACATTCGAAGGAATGTGTGTTCCAGTTCGCTCCATCGCGCGAATCAGATCGCGCATGGGCATGGTGGAGAAGAAGTAATCTCCGGGCCGCGTTGTAATTTCACCGGCTTCGTTTTCTGTATCGACGGAGATGATGCACTTGCCTTCAGTGTGAATGCCGACAACCCTGTTGCCCGTGTGAATCTCGCCGCCTTTGGAAACGATTGTGTCGGCAACGTGTTCCCATAGCTGGCCAGGGCCGAATTTGGGGTAGAGGAAACGTTCGATGAGCGAGGTGTCTGTCTTCTTCTGCTTTACGTCCGTGGTGTCTGTGCTTTTCCTGCCGAAGGATTTTTGCAGGAAGTGTTTTACCGCAGTTGTAAGCGAAAGTCCCTTGATGCGTTGTGCGCCCCATTCGGCACTGATTTCATCGCAGCGCGTGCCCCATACCTTTTCTGTGTAGCTCTTGAAGAAGGTGAGGTAGAGTCGGCGACCGAAACGGTTAATCAGAAAATCTTCCAGCGAATTTTCCTGCTTGACAGGAGCAAGGCGCGATTGGATGTAACTGATACCTATGGAAGCTGTGCGAGCCAGACCAAGCGTGCTGAGAGTGTCTTTAGTTAATGTGATGGGATAGTCGAAGAAACGCCGCAGATAGTAGATGCGGCTCTTGCGCGGACGGATGAGCATGACAAGGTCGGCTTCTTCGGCGGTTTTATCCGAGTTGGTTCCCATGCCCGCGATGCTGCGAGTGTTGTTCTGATAGGTGATGGCGGCGGAGTTATCCGAATCATGTTCGGTGGGCATCTGCTCCAGCCACCATTCCATTACACGGTCGCTCTTGGAGAAAAAACGGTGTCCGCCAATATCCATGCGGTTACCCTTGTAACGCACTGTGCGCGAGATGCCACCAATCTCGTTTGTGGCTTCAAGCACGATGGGCTGCACGCTGCTTTTGCGTTGAAATTCGAGAGCCGCAGTGAGACCCGCGGGGCCAGCACCGATGATGACAGCTTGTTTTTGAGGCATGGATTCGTTCACTTCAGCCACTCGCGCTAGTGTACGAAAAGTGAGACGGTTCGATTGCATTTCAGATCCGCGCTATGGCGGGCTTCTCCATGCTTATGAGTATTACAGGCAGAATCATCGCGAGATGAGTGTGATCCGTCTGTTGATGTGGTTGTCTTAAAAAATGCAGTTAGAAAATGTCCAGGCATGTGTAAATGTATTCCGCGCAAGCCACAGACATTCTTATTTCATTGAAGTTTCTGCACACGTTGACCTTATGCACCAGCTTCGATATACTCGATTTTGTTGAGCGGGAGTAGCTCAGTGGTAGAGTGCTTCCTTGCCAAGGAAGATGTCGCGGGTTCAAATCCCGTCTCCCGCTCCATTCAAGCCTTCGCCTCTCCGGCAAGCTGATCTGGGCCGAACAACGGCAGAAAAGTAAAAGGCAGGCACGTTTCTCCTCCTATAGAATGTGTCCATGGCGCGGTACCCAAGTGGTAAGGGAGAGGTCTGCAAAACCTTTATGCGTCGGTTCGATCCCGACCCGCGCCTCCACACCTACTTGCTTTTCCATGATGTAACACTCCATAAATACCTGCTCCTTGAATGCAAGGCATGCTAAGGGGCGAGCACGCCTTGTATGGTGAAGGTGCTGTTCGAGTCTCCTATGGCCGTGGCTAAAATGAATGCGATTGAGAAAGACCTACAAACCCTTTCTGAGGTGCTGTAGGTGGTCTGGTGCAGGTCAGTGAGAGGTGTTACCGGGACGGAGCGACTTCGAAACCTGCGGTAGCATGGTGGCGAAGTCTTCATATTGATCGGTTGCGATGAAGTTCACGCTGTTTCTGATTGCGGCCTGCCAGCGGGGTAGAGCGGCTTCGCGGGAGCCAAAGTTATAACTGGTTCCCCATCCCTCGTTCTTTTGCGGGTTGAAGCCATCGAGAGTGTAGAAGCGAATCCAATAACCCATACTATGAGCACGCTCGACGAGACTATGCAGGCGTTTTTCATCTTGTTCGGTCCACTGTCCTGCATTGTGCTGTCCGCCCTCTTCGACGGCTGCCCACGAATTGTTCCACCAACGGCGATAGTTGGTGGGAGCTTCGGTTAGCAATATCTCAGGTGGGGCCGTTGCCTCCCAATGGGCTAGCTCTGCACGTGTCGTGAGGCTCTCAGGATGCTTCCCGCTGTGCGCCGAACCAAAGAGGCGGAGTTTGCCGCCGACAGGAACGCGATCGAAGAAGGCCTTCTCCTGAGCATCGTTGTCTTCGGTAATAACGAGGATGGGCTTACGCTCGATAGGGGAGAGCGTATGCGGATCGGAGGTCTTCTTCGCGGTTGATATCCACGATTCGTACTCACCAAGCAGATTCCATATGCCCTCGTGCAGCGCAGGCTGATTGTCTTTGAAATCGAAATGGAGAACAATCAGTGGCCATTGTTCCTTCTTGTTTTCATGAATGATCTTTTCCACTACCGGCTTGACCTGTTCGAAGAAGTAAGCCCGTAGAGTGGGCTCCTGGCCGGTGGTCTTCGGTGTATGCGAGACGACGACGCGGCCCTGTCCGGTAGCAGGATCGGAGTACCAAGCCAGGTCTTGCTCGATGGAGACGGGATAACCAGAGTTGAGAGCGCGGTTGACGCGATCTTGCCATTTGCCCTCATAGGGATAGCAGTTGTGAGCATCGAGCATGGGCTTGTTGCGATTCAGAAAGTCAAGGTTGTTCTTTTGTGCATGAGCCATTACAGGCAGGGAAAGTACAGTCAAAGCGATGCACCGAGTGGCGAAGTTATTTCTCAACATCTGCGTGTCCTTTCTTGAAGAGACATAAGGTTGCGTTCGTGCCATGGAAGGGCGTTTACGGGATGAAGGTATGGTCGGAAGCGTGGCTGTGCCTGGCAACATCTCTGCGCCCACACGTGATGCTATTTGACAATCATCCGCTATACCCTGGCATCCATCAGCTACTCCGCATCGTGAAATATATCTTTAATTTCAAGTTTGGAGGCTTTGCGCAATCACTGATTTTCGACCCAATTTATAGGGATGCTGGAAACACACATGCCTCCGATATGTGGGGCGGGCATCTTTGTGTAAAGTCAGGCCGGAACTGCGGATGCATTGACTTCTTCGAAGGTCATGTTTTCGGCGGGGGAGCTGTTGCTTTCTTTCCAGTTGAGGAACAACTTGCCGTAGCTGTCGGTGAGGCATCGGTCGCGTGGGATTTGCAACTGTTCCAGGGAGCGATCGATCCATTCCGGTGTGCCTTCGAGTTCGGCAAAGTTTCCAATAGGGGTTTCGTCGATGAGCAGGGCGCCTTCGCCGTCGTGAAATTCGGTGCGGTATTTTTCGTAGCGGAAGACTGGAGCGTAACCGAGTTCGAGGAAGACGGTAGCGAGCGCCAGCGGGTCGGTGACTTCGGTCTCTGTCTCGACACGTTCCTTGTAAAACGAGGAGTCGTCGTTGTTCTCGGGCGGTCTTTTGTGAGTGAGAACGGAACGTCCGTCGTACTCGCGGATGCGGAGTATCTGCCGTGAAGCAAGCAGGCGTCGGTCGTGCGTGTCGTGGAGTGTGTTGCGCTCGAGCGAGCGAGAGGTCTGAAGCAGGAAACCGGCGCGCAGGGCCTGATCGTGGAACTGACGCGCATCGCCTATCGAGAACTTGAGCTCAATCTCAGCGTGCTGCATACCAAAGTATAGAGCGAGTTTTCTTTTTTGTGATGATCATTACTGATCGTGATTGAAGAGAGGGGGACACCGAGTGGATTCCTGTGTGCGGATACTGCCAGAGATGGCTTGCTATTTGCCATCAAAAATCGGCAGTATATTGCGGTGAAATCAGTCAAGCCCTCTCACGTTGCACACCGGACGCAGCAACTCAAAGCGTCTTCGCCCAGTGATATTGCCACTGCCGCCGAGCTTTTGCGCGGAGGCAAGCTGGTGGCGATTCCCACGGAAACCGTCTACGGGCTTGCAGCAAATGCACTGGATGCAAATGCCGTCGAATCCATCTTCGTTGCCAAGCAGCGGCCCCACTGGGACCCGTTGATTGTGCATATCTGCGATATGGCCATGCTGTTGCGCGTGGTGCGCGAGATGCCGCCCAATGCTTTGAAGTTGATGGAGAAATTCTGGCCGGGGCCTTTGACCATGCTGCTGCCGCGGCATCTCGATCTACCGGACGCGGTTACGGCGGGGCGAGACCTGGTGGGCGTGCGTATGCCGTCGCATACGGCGGCGCTGGAATTGATTCAGGCCAGCGGTGTGCCGCTGGCTGCGCCAAGTGCAAATCTCTTTGGACACATTAGCCCTACTTCGGTGACGCATGTTCTTGCGGATCTGAACGGCCGTATTGACGCTGTAGTGGACGCGGGGACGAGCGAGATTGGCGTGGAATCGACTGTGTTCGATCCCATGTCGTGCGTGCTGTACCGGCAGGGCGGCGTGAGCCGCGAACAGATTGCCGAGGTGCTGGGGCAACCGGTGAGTGTCTACTATCGCCGCGAGGATGTAACGCGCCCCGTGGCGAAACCGGAGAGCCTGCCGTCGCCTGGTGTGGGTATGCGGCATTATGCTCCTCGCGCAGTGCTGTTGCTGGTGCATTCACAGGAAGACCTCGACGCGTTGCTTCTGGAAGTAACGCCGGAATCGACTGGGCTGATGCTGCCCAAGGGATGGACAGCGAAGGAGTGGACCGGCAAGGTCTTTCAGTGGGAGTGCTGGAACGACGGTGCCGCGCTGGCGAAGACGCTGTACACAGGGCTGCGCACGCTGGATACCAGGGGGGTACGCATCATCGTGTGTCCGCTGCCGCGTTCCAGTGAAGAGTCTTTGGTGGAGGCTGTTCGCGATCGTCTGCTGAAGGCTGCCCGCGATTCATAACAGGGTTTTACCTTTCGTTTATGCTGATTCGCATGCGATTGAGGACTATGTTTTTACTGGGAGCCATGCTGCTGCCTGCCTCGGCTTTGCCCGTTGCAGCGCAGGTGCATGGCGTGGAAGATGCTCGTCTGGCCGATGTGAAGGAGTTGGACGGCACGGTCTTTCATGTGCAGGGTGTTGACCTGGATGCCGAACATATCTGGGTCACTTCGGTGGATCAGGCGCAGCATAAGGGCTACCTGCACCAGTTCAATCGCAGAACCGGACGGTTCGAGCGGCAGGTGGATGTCACCGACGGCGAACGGTATCATCCGGGTGGATTTTCGATCAGCGGAGAATCCATCTGGGTTCCTGTTGCGGAGTACAAACCGAATAGTTCGGCGGTATTGCTGGAGCTGGACAAAAAGTCACTCACAGTGAAGCGAAAGATTCCTGTCAGCGACCACATCGGCTGTGTTGCCGTAACGAAGAGCACGCTGATCGCCGGGAACTGGGGTAGTCGCAAGCTCTATGTGCTGGGAATGGATGGCAAGCAGCTTCGCGTGATCGATACGCCCTCGCAGAACCAGTACCAGGACATCAAGTTTGTGAACGGCATGCTGGTGGGCGGTGGGAACCTGACGAAGGTAATCGGTGCCGTGGACTGGTATGCGTGGCCTTCGATGAAGCAATGGCGATCACTGGCAACGGGAACGACCAACCGTGGCAAACCTTATTCGGGCGAAGGGATGGCACTGAAAGGACGCGACCTGTACCTGCTGCCGGAAGATGGTCCAACGCGGCTCTATCACTTTGTGCTGGAGAAACAGGCAAAGTAAGTGGTGAGAGAGTTTTGCGACTCTAGGTTGTATCGACCTATAAGTTTTGCAAGGGACGGGCTTTAGCCCGTCCAGGCGCAGGCAATTTCGCATATTTGTTTTCACTCCCACCCCGCTTTAGCGGAGTGGGAGTGAAAACAAAACAGAAGAAAGAATCACACTATGGCCCGGCTAAAGCCGGGCCCCTTCAAAACAGAAGAAAAATACACTCTTCTCAAACCTCTGGGTCGATACGACCTGGAGCATTCTCTGCGGCTTGGTGGAGGATGCTCTAACGGCGGCTGCTCGACATGGATTCGGCGAAGGCGTCGAGCGACAGGGAACGCAGCAGGTTGCGGCGCATGCCGCTGATGACCTGATCCATGCCGCGCAGAGCGTTTTCAAGCCAGTCGAAGGTTACGGAGTCGGCCAGGGTGTCGAGTTCGCGGCGGATGTCCACGTTGCGTATGCGGTCGGGGACTCCGCTGCGCAGCAGCAGAAGGTCCTCCAGCAGCCCCGCCAGTGCGGAGAGCATGGCCTGTGTCTTCTGCTGGCCATCGGCACCGGCACGGTAGGTTTCCGTCGTTTTAAACAGGTCTGTGTGTTCGGACTCAAGCACGGCGGAGCGCAGCAGCACCATCGCGTCGGCCCGTGCTGCAAGATAACCCTCAAGATCGAACCCGAGTGCCTTGCCCACGGCGCCCTGGGACAGGCGTGCAATCAAGGCACGCTGTGCCGGCTTTACCTCTGGTTTTTGCGTGGCGAGCAGGTGTTCTACTTCTTCCAGTGAGAGCGATCCGAGACGAACGGGCGCGCAACGACTGCGAATCGTCGGCAGCAGTTCGCCGGGATGCTCGGCCATCAGGATGATGTGTGCGTAAGCAGGCGGCTCTTCCAGCACCTTCAGCAGGCTGTTGGCGGCTTCCTTCATGAACGCCGCGGAAGGGAAGAGGTAGACGCGATGCTTCGCTTCACCGGGCAGCGTGTAGATGCTGTGAATCAGCGAACGAACCTGTCCCAGCTTGACCAGCAATTGCGGCGGGTCGGGTGGCAGGACCAGTACGTCGGGATGCGTCTGGATGAGAACGCGCGTTTCCTTTTTGTCGGTTTCGCGAAGTTCTTCACGTGCTTCGACGGCGGCGTCGATGAGCGCGGAAAGGTTCATGGCTTCGGCAATGCGTGTGCAGTTTTTGCAGGTGCCGCAGAAGTCGGCCAGATCGCCGTCGGCGTGCGCTTCGCGCGGTTGTTGCTCGCAGAGCAGAGCCATGGTGAGCATCAGGGCCAGTGTGTACTTACCGCTGCCCTGCGGCCCGCTGAGCAGGATCGATGACGGCAGGCGCCCGGACGCTAAGGCGCGGCGCAGTTGTAGAACGGTTGGCGCATTGCCTACGAAATCGGAAAACCGGAACACGCTACCTAGGATACGTCAGACGGTTTGCACACGAAGATATTGCAGCGGATGTAGTTGCAGTGATGCTGTTTGGAAATCCTGCAAACCCACATCTCGTAAAACGAGATGTGGGGCATCCGTTCCAGAATTGAAGACTCATATTGGGGCTTCATTTTGAACGCCTTTGAAACGTTATAGCGGATACGCACGCAGACGTTCTGTGAGGATTTCGCGGATGCGTTGCGCGATGGCTTCGATTCCATCGTTACCCGTGCCTGGACCGATCATGACTACGCGCTGGGGTTCGCGCTTCGCTATGGCCGCGTAGGCGGCATGGATGCGGCGATAGAAGTCTTCTCCCTCGGCTTCAAAGCGGCTTTCGTCTTTGCCTGTGTTCTGTGTCTGGCGCTGGTTGCGTCTGCGTGCGCGTTGCAGCGATTGCTCCAGATCGGGTAGGAGAAGAATCGTTACGTCGGGCTGCAGGTTGTTGCAGACGGCGTTGTGCACGGCGAGAATGCGTTCGGAACCGAGTCCGCGCCCGGCACCCTGGTAGGCTTCGCTGGAATCGGTGTAGCGATCGCACAGAATGATTTTGCCTGCGTTCAATGCCGGCAGAATGATGTCGTGGATCGATTGCGCGCGGTCGGCGAACATTAGAGCCAGTTCTGCAAGCGGAGCCACGGGATTGGCTGTGCGTGAATCGAGCAGAAGGGCGCGGACGCTTTCTCCAAGAGGCGTGCTCCCCGGCATGCGGAGAAGAACCGGTTCCACATTGCGGCTGCGCAGCCAGTCCGCTACACGCAGAATCTGCGTGGTTTTGCCTGAACCGTCAGGGCCTTCGAAGGTGATAAAACATCCGCGTTGCTGTGATGTTTCGCTCACGGGTGCAGGTCCGTCTGAAAGGTCGCCTGCGATTGCGAAGGGAAGTCGATGGTCAGCGTACCCTCCTGGCCTTCGTTCAGGTTGGGGCCGTTCAGTGTGTGGTCCTGATGCGATGCATCGGTCCATGTCAGCTTCAGTTGGCCAGTGCCTAAAAGTTTAAAGCGATAGTGAAAGTTGCCGCTGTTCACAATGCGCTGCGTGCCAAAGGTTGCGCCGGGATATTCCACCTGCACCACATTCACATCTGCGCCGGAGTGGTTGGTCACGGTGGCCTGTATGTAATGCGAATGGCAGCCCGCCAGTAAAAAAGGTGTGCTCAGGGTCAGGAATGCAGAGATACGGCGCATGGAATGAGGTTAAAGCATTTCTCGCGAGGATGAGATTCGGATGGTGGAAACCATTTTCAATCCGGCATCAATCTCTGATGCAAAGGAGGTGCCAATCTGGATGCGCGTGCTTGCATGTGTGGCTCGGTACAGCATCTACTGTTTCTGGTGGAGAACTCGCAAAAACCCGCGCGCCCGAGTAGCGTAACAGCTCGCCTTATGGCCATGTTTGAGCTGGTGTACAACACCCGTCGCAAACTGGCGACGGGCGCGGCTGCATTGCTGGCATTTATGGTGGGTTACCACGTTGTGTTCGGACAGAATGGTTTGACAGCCTACGAGGCCAAGCGTCATGATTTGCGTGATCTGGAGTCGCAGACAAAGCAGTTGCAGGATGATAATGCACGCGTGCGCAGCCACGTGGAACGGCTTACCAATAACCCGGACGCCATCGAGCACGAAGCACGTGAAACGCTGCACTACACCCGTCCGGGTGAAGTGATCTACACCCTGCCGGTCGAACGTAAAAACAACGACAAGTAAATTGGGTCGCAGGTGTTTTTCCGTGTGAACTCCGGATGGAACTGGATGCGGCGCAAAATTGCGTTCATTCCTGAATGAGAAGTCAATGCGCGGATTAATCCACGTGGAGGGCACTGTCCAGGTCCACCACGAGTTGGTTGGCAGAGACCAGCATGGAGTGAATCTTCAGCGAGTCAAGCACCATGGAGTAGCCGGTTGTGTCCTTGGAGCGGGCCAGCAGCGGGCGCAGAAGATCGGCAGCGTTTACACTCATGCTCGCGGGAAGCTTGCGTTGCAGGAAGGGCACAAGCAGAAAATCGAGTTCGCGGCTGCCGCTGAATCGTTCTACCTTTGCGTCGCGAAAACCGATGGTTTCGTTCTCCGATTGCGGTATCAGCGAAACGTCCACCGGGCTGTTGAAACTGACTCCGACGCATTTGCCCAGAACACCCGCGCCCAGACGCGAATGCGTATTTACACGCACCACCACGCGGTCGTTCTGGAAAGACACGCTGGGTTGATCAAGGTAGACAAAGCATGCGGATTTCCTGTCGCCGCGCAGATAGTAACGTCCGTCGGGCGCGTTAAAGAGCTGTTCCTTCAGGGTGTGTTCGAGCGCGCTTGAAGAAATCTTCAGCTCAATGGCTCTCGCATTCAGCGTCAGCAACGACATCAGCAGGCAAAAGAAGGGCAGAAAGCGCTTCACACACACAGCATAAACGGTTTTGAGGAACCGAAGAGGAATGCGTTATTGTGTGCCGAATTTTGTCTGGGATTCTTCGGCAGGTTCTGTGCCGGAAACGGGAACCATGTTGGCAGAGGTATTGTTCGGACCGAGTCCGAGCTTGATGATCGCGCGCGAGTCGGGCACGATCTTGGTCTGCCAACCGTTGTCGGATTGCATTTTTTGCATGGCGGCCTGGCTGTCGCTGTCCCAGTGGCCGCTGGCTTCTTTCAGGTAACCAGCCTTGACCAGTGCGTTCTGAATCTCGATGGCGCGGGAGTCTTCCATGGCTCGGGGCCTGGCGGACTGAGCAGAGGTCTTTTTGCGCTTTGTTCCGGAACTGGCCTTTGTGCGTGTCTTTGCGCCTGTTTTGGAGCGATGCTGCGCGCCTGCTGCCTGGGAACAGGGAACTGCCGTGGTGACCAGGAGGGTTGCAATCGCAACAGCGGGAAACAAGCGCATTCGATGGGGCCTCGATGAACAAAATTTCAGCTATACCAAAAATGGAATAGCATATGGCCCCTAGGCTACACATTATGAAAGCAGTGTTGCAAGCTTGCTTTCGTGCCTTTTTGTATTCATTTCGCCACTTTTGGAGGGAGTTTGCACAATGGGAGTGGCCGCGTGAGAGTCTGCAACGACATATTCGGTCAAGGACAAAGGACCTTCGAACTTCTCCGAAGGCCCTTTGTGATTAAGAGATAACTGATTAGCGGGTGAAAGAACCCACTGCATGGGTCTCGTCGTCGCGTACGTCGAATACCGTGTATAGCTTGGTGATCTGGAGAAGGTCCTTCACCTTCTTGGTCAGGTTCAGCAGTTTCAGCTCGCCGCCTGCGTTCTTCACCGAGGTGTAGGCAGAGACCAGCTCGCCGATACCCGAGGAATCGATGTAGGACACGTCGCCCAGGTTGAGCAGGATGTTCTTGTCGCCCTTGGCAACGAGGTCGCGGATGGTGTCGCGCAGGGTTACGGCACCTTCGCCCAATGTGATGCGTCCGCTGAGATCCAGAATGGTTACGCCGTCCACCTGGCGCGTGCTTACCTTGATGCTCATTGTCTGTCTGCTCTCCTGCCGAAAGTTCGGCTAAATGGAACGTTTTGAAAATCTTCAGGCTGCGTTTTGTGCGGGAATCCGATGCTTAACGAGTGTAAGCTCGGTTCCGGGTGACAGGTTGCGGAAATGGACCTCGTCCATGAAGGCCCGCATCAGGAACACGCCGCGGCCGGAGCCGCGCAGGATGTTCTCCGGGGATAGAGGATCGGGAATGTTCTGTTCGTTAAATCCCTGTCCCTGGTCTGCTATGCGGATCACGAGATCGTTGTCGTTGGTTTCAAAGGCTGCGGTTACGTCCTTGTCCCGACTGTAATTGTTGCCGTGGATGACGGCGTTCACAGTAGCCTCGCGCACGGCCATGGCGATGTTCGACACGTCGTCCTCGGAGAATCCGGCGTGGCTGGCAAATCGTTCGGCTTCCTGTTCCACGCGATCGACAGTGTCGAGCGTGGAAGGGAGCGTCATCGTGCTGCGAGTTGTGGGTGTGTTGGGCAAGTGTTTCCCAATGTCCTCTTGCTGGCAGTGTGCTTTCCCGGAAACAGAAAGTCAAGAATCATCCGCAGATAAACCTATTAGACGTTTGATTTCGTCGAATAGCCGCCCGTTCGGTAGACTTCGGGAAGGGGAAATCTTCCACAGAAATCTGCAAGGAGGGCATGCAACGATGAGCGAAGCGAAAAACCACCGTTCCAGCCTCTCCTCCATGTTGGGAAAGCCTGTTCGTGACCGGTCAGGAGCTGCCCAGGGATGCATTGCAGAGTTTGTGTTGACCACAGAACATGGCGGAACCCATGTGGAGAGCTTTCTACTGACACCCTCCGGCAGGCTGCGCCAGGGGCAGGGCGTGATTGTGCCTCTGGCTTCTGTTGAGCTTCTTCATAATGGTGAGATTTGCCTGCGCCAGGAGGCTGAGTTTCCGGTTCCCGCGGAGTTGAATCCTGCCTCCGTCCTGTTGGAACGGGACCTGCTGGATCAGCAGATTATCGACGTCCATGGCCGCAAGGTTGTGCGTGTGAACGACGTGTACCTGCTGTGGGAGACAGATGGAACTGCCGTCACCCGGCTGCGCATTGCAGAGGTCGAGGTGGGGATGCGCGGGGCCGTGCGGCGGTTGCTGAAGGGCCTGCCGCACACTGCCGTGGAGGCCGTTGCGCACAGGTTTCAGGCGCGTGTGATTCCGTGGGAGTTTGTTGACCTGATCGACCGCGATCCGGCGCGTCGTGTGCGGTTGAAGATCGAGGGCGACCGGCTCTCGAATATGCATCCTTCGGATATTGCCGAGATTCTGCAAGAGCTGGCGCCGGCAGAACGAGAGGCTGTATTCGGTTCGTTGAACGAAGAGATTGCAGCCGAGGCGTTGGAGGAAGTCGATCCCAAGCTTCAACGTTCGCTGCTGGAGGGTATGGAATCCAGCCGTGTGGCCGACATCGTGGAAGAGATGGACCCTGGCGCCGCTGCGGACCTTCTGGCGGAACTGCCTGAGGACCGTTCCGAGGCCATTCTGCACGAGATGGAGCCGGAAGAACGTGCGGAAGTAGAGGAACTTCTGGAATTTCCTGATGACTGGGCTGCCGGTAGCATGACGACGGAATATGTCATCGTTTCTCAGACTGCCGATGTGTATGCCGCCATGGAAGCTTTGCGCCAGTTCGAGGGCGATCTGAACACGGTGAACGAAGTCTTCCTGCTGGATGATGAAGGACATCTGAAGGGTGTGGTAACGCTCGTAAGCCTGGCGTTGGCAGATGGCACCACAAAGCTTGCAGAGATAACGGAACCACACATGCACACCTGCTATGTGGACGTGGGGAGCCGCGCTGTTGCTGAACAGTTCGACAAGTACAACCTGCGTTCACTGGCTGTACTGGAAAAAGATGGCATGCTGGCTGGCGTGATCTATCCCGAGCATGTAATTGCTCTGCTGCGCGAGGGGCACTGACGCCAGCATGCGGGTTCTGTATCTTGGACGACTTTCGCAAAACGATTCGGCAGAATACCGCAGGCTGGCACTGCTGCGTGAGGGGCATACAGTTGAGTCGTTAAACTCACTCGACTATCAGTCGAAGACGCCGCTGCTGCGTAAGTTGCAGTTTCGCGCACAGATCGGACCGATGGTGTCGCGCATGAATCGCGACATTCTTCAGGCTGCGGAGCGCTTTCAACCGCATGTTGTATGGGCAGACAAGCTGTTATGGATGCGGCCGGAGACGCTTGTGTGGCTGCGCAAAATGGGCATTGTCACCGTCTCTTACATGATCGACAACTTCTTTGGCCCAAGGCGCGATCCGGGTTGGCGGCTCTATGCGAAGACGATTCCGCTATACGATCTGCACTGCACCCAGCGCGATGTGAACGTGCGCAGTTACTTCGATGCAGGCGCGCGTGATGTGATCAAGGTGCAGACAGCATTTGAACCTACGCTGCAGTTTCCGCACGATCCGCCGTTTACCGATGCGCAGCGCGATCGGGGTGTGTCGTTTATTGGAACCAGTTACGACGACCGTGTGCAGACGCTGACGCGGTTGCATGCGGATGGTGTGCCGGTGGTGATCTCCGGCGGGCCGCAGCATTGGGAAAAGCCGCTGGGTAGCTTGTTTCCCACGTTGTATCGCGAAGGAGAAATTTTTCGTCAGCAGTATCGTGAAGCTATCTGGCGATCGAAGATCAATCTCAGCTTTCTTACGCACTCCAATCAGGATGAGTTTGTACATAAGTCATTTGAGATTGCGGCCTGCGGTGGGTTCCTGCTGGCCGAACGCTCGCAAGGACACGCAGAGCGTTTCATCGAAGACGAGGAAGCCGTATTCTTTGAGGGTTATGATGAGTTGCTCGCGAAGATTCAACGCTATCTTCCGGATGAAGCGGCGAGGAACCGCATTGCGCTGGCAGGCATGAAACGGGCCTGGTCCAGCGGTTACGACAACGATACGCAGGTGCGCAGGATTGTGACGAGGGTGGAAGAGATTCTGGAAGGGAAGGGGCGCACGACCGTATGAAGTGGTTGAAGAGCTGGCGTGTTCGCATCCTGTTTTTCCTTGCTGCCCTTGGTCCCGGATTTATCACCGCCAACGTGGATAACGATGCCGGCGGCATCCTTACCTATTCGCAGGCGGGTGCGCAGTATGGTTATGCGCTGCTGTGGACGATGATTCCCATCACCATTGCGCTCATCATCGTGCAGGAGATGTGCGCGCGCATGGGCGCGGTTACAGGCAAGGGGCTCAGTGACCTGATCCGCGAAGAGTTCGGCCTGCGCATGACGTTCATCATCATGCTGCTGCTGGTGGTGGTGAACTTCGGCAATGTGATCGCGGAGTTTACCGGCATTGCCGGTGCGCTTGGGCTCTTCCATGTAAGCAAGTACATTGCGGTGCCTGCATGTGCTGCGCTGGTGTGGGCGCTCATCGTAAAGGGCGATTACAAGAGTGTGGAGAAGGTCTTTCTCTTTGCCAGCGTGGTCTATCTCGCGTATATCGCTGCGGGTGTTCTCGGCCGTCCGGACTGGCATACAGCACTGGTGGAAACAGTTAAACTGCCTGACCGTTCCATGTGGCGCGACCGCAATTACGTCTACATGACGATTGGCGTGATAGGCACAACCATTACGCCGTGGATGCAGTTTTACCTGCAGGCTTCGATTGTGGAGAAGGGCGTAACGGTGCGCCAGTACAGGGCGACACGCCTTGATGTGACGATTGGGTCGATCTTCACCGATGTTGTGGCGTGGTTCATTGTGGTGGTCTGTGCGGCCACGCTGTGGCTGCATGGCGTACGCAATATCAATGTGCCTGCGGACGCTGCAGAGGCCATGCGTCCCATTGCGGGCGACTATGCCTTTCTGCTCTTTGCGGCGGGGTTGTTTAATGCGTCGATCTTTGCCGCGTCGATCCTTCCGCTCTCCACGGCGTACACGGTGTGCGAAGGTCTGGGCTTTGAAAGCGGACTGGATCGCACATGGAAACAGGCTCCCGTTTTCTACTGGTTCTATACGATTCTGCTGGCCGCGGGTGCGGCGGTGGTGCTGATCCCCAACTTTCCATTGGTGAAGATGGCGGTGCTGTCGCAGGTGTTGAATGGCCTGCTGCTGCCTGTGATCATGTACTTCATGTTGAAGCTGATCAACAAGCCGGAACTCATGGGCGAGTATCGCAATCGAACGTGGTTCAACGTGATTGCGTGGGCAACGGCGATCCTCGTCACGGCTTTGTCGCTGATGTATGTGTGGAGCCTGATCTCGAACGGATAAGTTACATGCCTGTTCGAATCTACTTACAAAAGAAAGTCGCAGTTAGTTAAATAACTGCGACCTTTTTGTGAGTTATTGCTTCGGGAAATACTTTGGCGAATAGCCATTGATCCAGGGATTGTAGTGTGCGGCGAAGGCAGCGCGACGGCCTATAGTGGGATGGCCTTCGGTCCAGAATTCAAGAAACTGGCTGGGGTTGGGAAGATCGTAGCTGGTCTCGCCAAGCACCTGAAACGATCCTCGTGCAGCCTCCTGCGGGTTAGCTACGATGCCGTGGATGGCTTCCTGCCCGTACACATCGGCGGCATGTTCCATGCTGCGCGAGAAGGTGTTTTCTATCGGCTCCATCACAAAGCTGAAGAGAGAAAACGCCAGCAATAACACGGCGAATGCGCCCCATCCGGTCTGCGATGGAATACCCCACTGGGTGCCGAAGCGTCGGATGCATGCCTGCACGAACAGGTAGCCAAGATAGAACGACACCAGCATGCCCACGATGGAGGCGATCAAGCCGCGCACAATGTGATGCAGAACGTAATGGCCGCTCTCGTGCCCGAAGATGAACAGGATTTCGTCAGGTGTGCCTTTGGCGATGGAGGTATCCCATACCACCACGCGTTTCGATGCGCCGAAGCCTGTGACGTAAGCGTTCAGCGTGGTGACCTTGTCGCTGGCTTTCATCAGGAACATGCGGTTCGGTGGAATATCCATATTGCCGCGTTTTGCCACCTCTTCCAGCCGCTGTACAAGTTCAGGATGCGATTGATTGAGAGGTTCGAATTTGTTGAAGAGAGGGTCGATGACGTAAGGACTGATGAAGATGCCTGCCAGCGTAATGGGAATGGAGACGATCCAGAAGCCAAACCACCATTTGCGTGGAAATTTGCGGATGAAGTAGAAGAGCAGCATCAGCAGCAGCGTTCCGATAAACCATGTAAGAGCGAAGCTCTTTGCCTGGTCCCATAGCCAACTCGGCCAGCTTTGTACGCTCAGGCCGTAGTGGCGTCGAAGGCGCTGGCCATAGATGCTGAGCGGCGAATCAAGCAGTGTGGTGACGACTAGAAACAACAGCAGGAAGATCGCGCACTGTGCCCAGCGATTGCGGAATTTTTCGGTTGCATATTGCTGCATCCAGCCGAAGGCACCTGTTACCAGAAGCAATACAAGATATGCAAGTGACCAGAGTGCTCCGCCAAAGTGAAGTACGGTGCCGATGTGGTCAAGCTGTTGCGCTTTGGCCAGGTCGGCGGGCTTCAACGAGTAGGAAGGGATGTTACCGCGCTGGGGTGAACTGTCCAGTTCCTGTTGTGCGGCTTGATTCGCAGCGGCCTCTGCCGGTGTGGTTGCGGCGTGTAGCGGATGGACGAACAGAAGCAGCAGAATGAGCAGCAGTCGGCGCATGCTGCTTTATACCAGAGCGCGCTGCGGAAGATTGCTGACTAAACTGCGAGATTGCCTTCGGCGAGGTCTTTGATGAGGCCGAGGTCGGCGGCCAGAAAATCGTAGTCGGGCAGAGCGTCGAAGCTACTCCAGCGAATCTGCTGGAAGATTTTGTTCTGCATTTCGCCGGCAAAGGAACGGACCACGAAGAACCGCAGATCCACCGCACCGCCATTGCGATAGTTGTGGCGGATGTGGGTGAGTTGCGGACCAATCTCGGCCTGGATGCCGAGTTCTTCGTCCAGTTCGCGCCGCAAAGCCTCTTCCGGGCCTTCACCCGGTTCGATCTTGCCGCCGGGAAACTCCCACTTCAGGCTCATGGGTTGTTCCGGCTTGCGCTGGCCGATGAGGACCTCCATGTGGCCCTCCGGCGCATGGCGCAGAATAAGGGCAGCCACCACCAGCCGAACGGTGCGCGCGGAACGCGTACTGTCCGGGTGTGTGGTCTCCAGCTTTCGGATGGCTGCCCTCTTCTTCACTCTTCCTTTAACTCCATGTTGCTCTGGCGGAATTTAGAACTCTGTCAAAGTGTAGATGCTTTTGAAGCGCTAACTTACTGCTCTGTCGCTGGATAGTAAATGGGCCAACCGCGTTCGGCGGCAATTTCGGCCAGCTTTTCGCTGGGATTGATGGGGAAGGGATGGCGCGCCATTTCGAGCATGTGCAGGTCGTGAATGCTGTTGCCGAAGACGACATCGGGCTGGGTCAGACCCACACGGTTCAGTGCAGCGGCCTTGCCTTCGTCCGAGGGAACATCGACCAGCATGGTGGTGGCGGTGCCGTCTTTCACTTCCACTTCGGCAGCGAGAACGCGATCCGCGGGAATGCCGATCTGGCGGACGCCTTCCTCGATCATCCAGTTGTTTGTGGACGATACGGCCCACACGTCGGTGCCAGACTGCTTCAGTCCCTGCGCCAGCGCTAGCATTTCGGGGAAGAAGTGGGGCTGTACATGGTCTGCAAAATAGCGTGCCGCAGAGGAGCGCAGAGCATCTTCCGCGAGGCCGGAGTAGATCTGTGTCATTTCGCCACAGATGGAGATTTCGTCCACGTGTCCGCGATGGTACAGTGCGTGGCGGTCAAGAATGTGGCGTGTGGCGGCTTCGGGCAGTAGACGTGTGGCGATCGTCCAGTGCATAAAGCCGGCGCCGGCGTCGCCCGGCCACAATGTACCGTCAAAATCAAAGACGGCAGTGCGTGGTTTCAGGGCGAGGACAGACTCCAGAAACTCGGAGCGTGAAAGAATTCTTGCAGCGGAGTGGGATGCCTTTGTCATACACTTTCATTTTCTCAAGAGAACGCCGGGGATAACACCCCGAAAGGCACTTCTTCTTATGTGTGAAACGTTTTCCGGGGGAGAGCATCTATTTGTAAGCGAGAATGGATTCGCAGGGTGAGCCGGGATGGCCACGGGTTGCGAACCACCAATGGGGAAGGCAGGGAATATGGCAGGACAGTTTGTAACTGAAGTCAACGATTCGGATTTTGAACAGCAGGTGCTCCAGAGCGAGACTCCTGTTCTGGTGGATTTCTGGGCGACATGGTGCGGGCCATGCCGAGCGCTGGCTCCGGTAGTAGACCAGGTAGCCGGTGAGTATAACGGCAAGATCAAGGTGATGAAGATGGATGTGGACCGCAATAACGCCACACCCGGCCGTTACGGTATCCGCGGAATCCCCGCGCTGCTGCTGTTCAAGGATGGCAAGGTGGCGGAGCAGATTGTGGGTTATGTGCCGAAGGAAACCATCGACAAAACGATCGACCGCGTTCTGGCATAAGAAGTAAAGATTTCGGTTGTAAAAGGTTGTAAATAGGAAAAGGGTTCGGAGCGAAAACTCTGAACCCTTTTGTTTTTCTTTCACCTCGCCAGGGCGAAAGGCGAGGTGAAAGAGAAACGAATATGCGAAATTTCCCGATATTGTGCGGGCTGATGTCCGCGCCTTTCAAAACCTATATGCGAATACCACCTAGAATTTTGCTGGTTGATTCCACTCGGAAAAGACGTACTCTTCCATCTTTTTCCGTGAGCGTGGAGTCATTTCCGCGCCTTGAAGGCCTTCCGGCAACTTTTCTGGATTGTCCAGATAGCCCATGGCCCAGCAGGCTCCCATTTCGTAGTCGTCGGGAATGCCGAATGCGGCGCGAAGTACATCCTTGTCGAAACCGGCCATCCCATGGGTGTGAATGCCGAGAGCAATGGCCTCCAACGCAATTAACGTGCTGGCAGCGCCTGTATCGTGGAGCGCATACGCATTGGGCTGGCCATTCGCAGTAAAAGTCTTCTTCGCGATGCTGAAGTAGAGGACCGGTGCCGATTTCGCCCAGGATTGATTCTTGGGAACCAGCGCATGAAGAATCTTCTGGTAGGTATTGTCTCCTTTACGGCCAACAATAAAACGCCAGGGCTGTTCGTTGGAGCTGTTGGGGGCCCATGCCGCAGCGGCAAAGGTGCTCTTCAGGTCTTGACTGGATATGGTTTTTTCCGCGAAGGAGCGAGGGCTCCAGCGGGAGAGGATCAGGTCGTCTACGGGGGCTTCGGGTGTTCCGTGCTTCAGCTTTTCCAGTGCTGCGAGGTCGGGCATGGCTGTTTCCTTACGAGTGATTTCATCTGTTAGATTACGTGATCGATAACGGAATGCATGTTGCGCGTTTGTTCGTGATATGGCGTTTACAATCTGTCAAAATCGGAGATTCGCGTGATTGAATGAAGGTATGTTCGACGGCTTGTTTGATGTTCTGGTGATTGGTGCCGGTCCCACGGGACTTGCCTGCGCTATCGATGCGCAGAAAGCAGGATTGCGCGTGGTCCTGGTGGACAAGGGATGCCTGTGCAACAGCCTGTTTCATTACCCGGCACATATGACATTTTTTACAACGCCGGAACTGCTTGAGATTGGCGATCTGCCGTTTAACAGCCCTAACCAGAAGCCTACGCGTGCCGAGGCCCTGGAGTACTACCGGAAGGTTGCAGACTACTACAAACTGAATGTATGTCAGTACCACAATGTGGAGCGCATCTCCGGTTCCGATGGAGATTTCACGGTGCACACGCTGGATCGGTTCGGACGCGAAAGGAATTTTTCCGCGCGCAAAATCATTGTTTCAACCGGCTACTACGATCTGCCCAATTACCTGGGGATTCCGGGCGAGGAACTGAATAAAGTCAACCATTATTACAACGAGCCGCATCCATATGCGGGACTGGACGTTGTGGTGATTGGCGGCAAGAATTCGGCGGCGATTGCGGCGCTTGAGTTGTGGCGCCACGGTGCGCGTGTCACCCTGGTGCATCGCGGCGAGACCATGCACAGACATGTAAAGTATTGGATTCTGCCGGACATCCATAACCGCATCAAGGCCGGAGAGGTGAAGGCTTACTTCTCCTCTTCGGTGCAGAAGATCACGGAAGACACCGTGGTTCTGCATACACCGGAAGGCGAAGTTACTTTGGCGAACGATTTCGTTTTTGCACTTACCGGCTATCATCCGGACTTCGATTTTCTGGAAGGCATGGGTGTGAAGCTGGACGAGGATAACAGTCGCTGTCCTGTGTGTATCCCGGAGACGCTGGAGTCGAACGTGAAAGGGATTTACATGGCGGGCGTGGTAGTTGCAGGTGAACGCACCAACGAAATCTTTATTGAAAACGGACGCTTCCACGGCGCATTGATTGCAGCCGATCTTAAAGCGAAGTTGAGCGAAACGGAGATGATCGCTACTCAAATCATGGAAAGCAAACGCTAGAAATGCGCTGGCCACCAAAGACGATCATGGGCCAATGGCTTGTGGGCACGCTGTTGGTGCAGCTTGTTGTCTTTGTTGTTTTTCTGGCATTGAGTGCGCGGCAGCAGTTTCACGATGTGAAGGAACGGGATCGTGCGGGTCTGGAGCGGCAGAGCAGTATTATTGCCGCATCGCTGGCGGAACCCATGCAACAGCACAACGACGTCATGATCGACGATGTGATACACGAGGTACCGCTTGCCGCATCGTTAAAGGGCGCACGCGTAACCGATACCGACGGTAAAGTTTTACGAAACACCAGTCCCGATCTTTCCATGATGCTTTCCGCGCAGGAGAGAGCACTGTTGCCACAGTTGCTGATGGAACGCAGGTATGTACACCTGACTACGGAAAAAGGCGATGAGGAAGGTGTGCAGCCGATCATTGCCGACGGTTTGATTCGCGGCATTCTATGGGTTACGCAGGACTCGGCCATTATTATGAACACGCCCAGGCGCGTGCTGGAAAACCTGCTGATCTATTTCCCGTTTGCGTTGCTGGGCAATATGGTTCTGGTGGCGGTTTTAAGCGCATCGATTGCGCGTCCTCTGCGTCTATTGCGGTGGGCTTCCACGCGGGTACAGCAGGATCCGAACGATCTTTCCGGTTTTCCTTTGCCGGTGCCGTCGATGGCGGCGCAGAACGAAGCGGGCGAACTGCTGATGAGTTTTAACGGTATGGTCAGTGAGATTGCACGTCAGCGCAAGGGGACGCAGGAGACGCTGAACCTGTTGGACGCGATGCTGGGAACCGCTCCCATTGGCTTTGCGTTTTATGATCACGAATACCGCTGTGTTCGCATGAACGAGCAGTTTGCCCGCATGCAGGGCGTTGCATTGTCGGAGTGTCCCAGCTTGCGGTTGCGCGATTTCATGCCGAAGGATCTGGGGCGCATGAGCAGTATGGCATTCGTTTCGGAACGGCTGATCGACCAGGTTTTTCATACCGGCGAGACGATTGCAAATCGCGAGATTCAGGTTCGTATCTCAGCGGATATGGCTCCGCAGACATGGCTGGCCAGCTACTTTCCTGTATGCATTGACGACGAGGTGCGCTGGGCGGGTGTGATCGTGATGGAGGTAACGGAGCGTCGCCGGGCCGAGGAGGCAATGCGTCGCAGCGAAGAGCTTGCCGTTGCCGGGGGACTCTCGGCTTCGGTGGCGCACGAGATTGATAGTCCACTGCAATCGGTAACGAGCCTGCTGTGCCTGATTGCGAACGAAGACGGAATGAATACGCAGTCGCGCGAGTGGTTGTCGCAGGCGCAACAGGAGCTTGGCCGGGTTAGCGAGATTGCGCAGCAGGTTCTGAGCCTGCATCGCCAGTCGTCGGTTCCAAGCGATGTAAAGATGAGCGAACTGCTGCATGGTGTGGTGGGACTGCATGGAGCAAAACTGCGTTCAGCGAACATTGAAACCCATGTTCACGTGGCTGAGGATACGGTTTTGTTTGGCTATGCAGGAGAGCTGCGGCAGATGTTTGCGAACCTTGTGGGCAACTCTATTGATGCGATGCAGCATGGTGGAAAGCTCGAGATACGTGCGCGGCGCGCATTGCACAATGGCCGCATGGGAGTGCGCATTACGGTGGCCGATACCGGAATGGGAATGCCGGAGAATGTGCGCTACAGAGTCTTCGAACCTTTCTTTACAACCAAGGGTGCCGAGGGTACGGGGCTTGGGCTGTGGGTAACGTCTATGATCCTGCAAAAGCATCATGCGAGTCTTCTGCTGCGGAGCCGGCAGTCGAAGTATCGCGGCGATATTTCGGGAACGGTGTTCTCGATTTTCTTCCCATGGGAGGGAGTACCGCGTGGGCCGAGGATTGTGCCTGTCGCCGCTCCGGTCCTGGTGAACAGCGTGGTGTAGCTGCACGGGGTGTGCGAATGGTTTCATCCCTGTTTTGCGACAAATAAGTTCGGAACCGGCGCGGACTGCATCTGAAGATGCATGGCAAAGCAAACTCTTGAGACGGAACTGAGAAAGCAACTGAAAGTGTTGCTCGATAGCAGTCAGGCGCATGCAACGCTGGACGATGCGACGTCTGGTCTTGTGTTCGATCTGCAAGGGCGCGTGCCGGAGGGATTACCCTATTCGCCGTGGCAGCTTCTGGAACACATACGGCTGGCACAGAAAGACATTCTGGGCTTCAGCGACAACTCCGGCGGTCACTACCGCGAACTGAAATGGCCTGACGATTACTGGCCAAAAGATCCTGTGCCACCGGACGAAGCCGCATGGCAGAAGAGTGTCGCGTCGATCAAAGAGGATCGTGCAGCCTTTGAAGAGCTGTTGGCTGACGGAGATTTAACCGAACCGTTTCCGTGGGGCGACGGAACGCAGAACTTGTTGCGCGAAGCCCTTCTAATTGCCGACCACGAGTCGTACCACGTGGGCGAGCTGATTGCGGTAAGGCGTCTGTTGGGCGCGTGGAAGCCGAAAGCAGGCCACGCATGAACGAGCCGGAAACGATTCGGCAGATGCTTCAGTCGAAGACGATAGCCGTGGTCGGGCTTTCGGAGGATCGATCAAAGCCGAGTCATTATGTCGCAGCATACATGCAGCAGGCGGGGAAAAGGATCTTCCCGGTAAATCCTGCATTGGAGCATGTTCTAGGCGAGCGCTGTTACCCGTCGTTACGCGATCTGCCGGAGAGTGTGGACCTGGTGAATGTCTTTCGGTTGCCCAAGGCGATTCCCGGTATTGTGGACGAGATGATTGCGCTGGGGCTGAAGCATTTGTGGGTGCAGTTAGGAATTCGAAATGAAGCGGCTGCACAACGCGCAGAAGCAATGGGCGTCCGGGTGGTTATGGACCGCTGCATCATGGTGGAGCACCGAATCCATGGCGGATAACTCCGTTCTACAATGAAAATAATGCAATTCCTGCGCCATCTTCGACTTCTATCCGCGCTTCTATTGGTTCTTATTGCGCCGCAACTTCTCTCGCAGATTGGTACAACCGTAGGCGATGGTGGCCCTGGGCCGGTCAAGGCACAGCACCTGACGGTGGAGATGATAAGCGCGGGACCACAGATTGCAGCGGGCGGAACCCAGACCGTTGCGTTTGTCTTCTCGATGGAAGATGGCTGGCATGTGTATTGGAAGAACGCAGGCTATGCCGGGTTTCCGCCACGCGTAAAGTGGGCGCTGCCCGACGGTATAACGGTAGGGCCGTTGCAGTTTACCGCTCCCGAGCGTCTACCGCTGGATACCAATGTCGATTATGGCTACGAGGGCTCCGTTGCATATCCGGTTACAGTGGAAGCGGCGAAGAAGATCAAGGCCGACCGTAGTGGCATGGTGCATCTGGCGGCGGAGGTTAGTTGGCTTGTCTGCAAAGAGGTGTGCATTCCGGGAAAGGCAAAGCTTGGTCTTGATCTGAAGCTAGCTCCATTGGGCACTGCTGTAAGTCACGAGGGTGAGAAAGTTGGCGAACTCGGTGCGGCGTTAAAAGGTATGCCCAAGCCGCTACCGGCAAACTTTAAGCTTTCGGCTACAAGCTCAGGGAACGAGATTGTCCTTACCGCGATTACCGGAACCAGCGAAACAGATGCTGAGTTTTTTCCAGCGGAGCAAGATGTAATTGCCGATACGGCAAATGTAGCAACGGATGTTCTACCGGATGGGACGCAGCTTCACTTTACAAAGTCTCCGAATGCGAAGCCGATGTCGCAGTATTTAAGCGGCGTTCTTAAAATGGCTACGGGCGAGAGTTATTTGCTTGAAGTGCCCATTGTTGCCGGTCCGCCACCGGTGAAGCCAGCCTCCACCAGTCTGGTTGCCAGCGGTTCTTCCGTCACTGCATTCAGTGCGGTTGCGCTGGCGTTTGTAGGTGGAGTGTTGCTGAATCTTATGCCGTGCGTTTTTCCGGTGCTTTTTCTGAAGGCGCTCTCGCTGCTGCAAGCTTCGTCGGCGGAGAAGAGCCATGTGCGTTCGCACGGTGTGGCCTACACGCTTGGAATCGTCGCTTCATTCTGGCTGATTGTTGCGGCACTACTGGCTCTGCGCGCAGGTGGAAGAGAACTGGGCTGGGGCTTCCAGTTGCAGTCGCCCGGATTCGTAGTGGTGCTGGCTTCATTCCTCTTCTTCTTTGCACTTTCGCTTGCAGGGATGTTTGACCTGGGTCTGTCGCTGACAAGTGCAGGCGATTCGCTGACGAAGAAGGGAGGCTATACCGGAAGCTTCTTCACCGGCGTACTGGCAACCGTAGTGGCAACGCCATGCGTGGGACCATTCATGGGGGCAGCCATCGGCTTTGCGCTTTCACAGCCTTCACTGGTTACGTTTCTCGTATTTACATCACTGGCATTAGGATTGGCTGCACCGTATCTTCTGCTGACGTTGAAGCCGTCCTTTGTAAAGCTGCTGCCGAAGCCCGGAGCATGGATGGATCTGCTGAAGCAGGTTACTGCGCTCCCGTTGTTCTTTACGGTCATCTGGCTGGTGTACATCTACGGACGGCTTGCGGCGGAGCAGGGCACACTGCGCATGGCTATGCTGCTCTGCGGCCTTATGTTGATTGCCGTTGCCGCATGGGTGCTTGGCCACTGGCCGGTTCGCCGCTCCAGCACAATTGTGGCAATTCTTCTGTGTGTGGCCGCAATTGCAGTTCCTCTGTATGCCTCTCACGAGGAGAAGCAGCCGATTGCATGGCAGCAGTTCAGTGCGGATGCTGTGCAGCAGGCGCGCTCACAGGGGAAAGCCGTTTTTGTAGATTTCACCGCGGCATGGTGCCTCTCCTGCCAGGTGAACGAGCGCGTGGTGTTGAACTCAAGCGAAGTGAGCAGGGAACTGCATGCACCCAACGTGGTTGCCATGCGCGCAGATTGGACGCAGTATGATCCGAAAATTACGGCTGCCCTACAGGCCGTCGGACGCAGCGGTGTTCCCACGTATATCGTGTATCCTGCGAATCCTTCAGCCGCGCCCGATGTGCTGCCTGAGTTACTCAGTAAGAGTGTCGTTCTGGATGCACTGAAACGCGATTTGAAAACGAAATAAAGGAACATGCCGCACAACATGTCGAATACTCGTGCGCCCATGCAGAACGATGTAGACCTTGCCAGATGATGAAGTTTCAGACAACGAAAGTAATATCGGCACATATCCGCGCTTCGTTCCTGAACGCATTGAATAGACCTTGGTTTATGAATCCCTATCACACACAAGCGTATTGAAGAATAGCGCGAGCCTTATCTTGCTCAGAACAAGCGCAGTTTCTTCTTTTCAATGTTCGATATGTGGACGATTTATCAGCCCCCACTCAATGCATGGCTTTATGTGATAAATAGTGGCATGTGCTTGAGGACAAGATGGATAGCAAATTTGACGAAAGGATGAATCGGGCATATATTCATAAGTGCGGGGTGGAGCAGCCCGGTAGCTCGTTGGGCTCATAACCCAAAGGTCGCAGGTTCAAATCCTGCCCCCGCAACCACTTAGAGTCACGAGGGTAAACTAGGGTAAGCCTTCGTTAAACGCCGTCAGTTACAGCTGGCGGCTTTCTCTTGTCTACATGACACGTTCCTCCCCTCTGGTGACGAACATATCCACCAATTGATGATTCGCTGGCCTCGTCTGGGACAGCATGGAAGACTTTCCATACGACAGCGTGGTGCTGATGTTGGCATGTCGCATGAGTTTCTGCTGGACTCCCATCGGTGCTCCGGTGTCGTCCAGCCAGGACCGGTAGGTATGCCGGAAGGTGTGCCAACCGATGCTGCCGTACTTACCGGCAGCATCCCACCGTTTATCGTGCAGCGGTAGGCGCTTCCCGTTCGGAACGGGAAAGTTGGTCTTGCACCACTCACCTGCGACGGCCCCACAGTTCGGGCAATCCACGAGACAGCAGCCGGCAGGGCGGATGTAGTCCTGTCCGATTGGCGACGCGTGGAAATGCCGCTCCGTCAGGGGGCTGACAAAGAGCAGGTCCGACTCGATGATGCCGGCCCCCTCGTCTCCCAACTTGGCGAGCGTCTCCCTCTCGGCTTCGCGAATGAAGTCGAGCAAGATGGCAGCTAGATCCGGGTCAAGGGGCAGTTCATCCTCGGAATATTCCGTCTTTACCAGCTTCAGCCGACCATGAACGACTGCTCGAACGATCTGCATACTGAGCTTCTCGAAATGGATGTCCGGCTTTTCGATAGCCAAGACCTCCTCAACGCGAAGCCCCGAGCATTGCGCGAGTAGCGCCATCATGCGGTAAGGCTGCGGAATCAGCGGAAGTATCAAGAAGAACTGCTCGACGGTGAGGATCACCGGTCGTTTCCGGCGTTTGCTAATGCCCTTGATTTCGACAAACTCCATCGGATTGTCGTGCAGACGATGACTCGAGGGTTGCCAGCGAATTCGTCCGTGCGTACATGCGAAAATTGCCAGACAAACTGAGACATCAACAACTGCCACTGCCGATCTCAGCTTAGGGCGGTCATTCGGCTGAAGTCGGCCTTTTGCGAGGCACCCGGTCGACTACCTGTATCTCAATTTGCCCCGACCAACTACAATTCGGGCAACTGACAATGCCGGTGGTAATCGCTCTTAGGTCCAAATCTGCAAGGTTGATGATTTGTCCGCAGTTTGGGCACACGTGAGCGCTTTCCCACGATGCTTCGCCTGGTTCACTGTGTCTTGAACTCACTCGGCCTCCGGAGCACCACGCTAACTCTGCTGACACTGAGCCAACCGCATATTGGCAATTCCGATGCCGTCAGCTTCCTGTGATGGCGTGCGCAGCAGGTAGCAGTAATCCGCGCCGAGAAGAGCGTTGGGCGGGATTTCACACTCGCTGACTTCATTAGCTTGTCTAATGACGTAGCCGTGTGTACCGAGGGCCCGGAGGATTTGGTAAACACTAGAGGCTGAGTCGCCGTCAAGTGCATCAGCTAGCCTCTTTCATGCGGTCTGCAGTCTCCCGTGCGCGAAGAAGATTTCGTAATTTGAAGCGTTTTAAGTGAAGCGAAATGATCGAGGCATGGTGCGTTCGCCGTTCCGGCCTACAGCGACACGATCTCGGCGAACTCGAAGTCCAGGAACCCGTGAGCGACGAACGGTAGCCGCGCCACTTGCGCCTTCGCCTCAGCCAGATCGGCACAGTGCAAAACTCCGAACACGCCGCCGCCGTCGGTCCTCCGATAGGCCACGGTCAGAACGCCTTCAGCGCGCAACTCATCGACCACTTGCTTTTCCCCGGCGAGATAGGTTTCGAACCCCTTTTCTTCATCGGGCCCGCGGTAATCAAGATATCCATAGTGATCGTCCTTTCCGTTGTGATGGGGCCGGATGCGGCACGCTGGCTATTTTGTCGAATTTGCTCATCCCCGTTGCGATGCAAATCGGGTCGGCCGAAAGCGACGCAACCAACCACTCACTAAACTCCGGCCGGAACTAGTTTCTTCGAAGCCTTCCAGAGCTGCCGGTTGATGAACCCAGGCGCCAAGCGCCGCATCAGTGCGAGTAGATTGGCCTGTCCGGGCCGGATCTCAAGCTTGCCCTTCTTGAAATCTGAAAAGGTCTGCTTCAACAACTCGTCTGTGGTTATCAATGCAACGGTGCCTCCTTCGGGAAGACCGGCGGAGAGTGCCGTCTTCACGGCTGGCGGCATGAGTTCGATAACCTCGACGCCGGATTGCTCCAACTGAAACCGCAGAGATTGGGTATAGGAGTGAACCGCCGCCTTGGTGGCACAGTAGATGGGAGCAGCAGGCAAAGGCGCGAACGAGGAGAGAGTAGTCTCCCTGATCTCTAGCAACTTTCTCCTGGGCCTCGGCGGAAGCGAGTTGCGCCTGGGCCGCGTCCGCCGTTGCCTTGACCTGGTCATACGTTGAAGCAGCAATGGCCCCAGTCGATACCAGACCCCTGTAACGGACCTCATCTGCCGCCGCTTGCTTGGCCTTCGCTCTCAGAGCCGCGACGTTCTCCGTTTGCGTTGCGATTGCATGCGCAAAGTCGGTCACATCAATTTGCATGAGAGGCTGGCCCATGTGGACCTTTTGCCCCGTATCGACAAAACGCTTCGTGACCTTGCCCGGGACGCGAAACCCCAAATCGCTTTGAACCCGCGCTGTAACGACGCCGGTAAATGATTCGGTCTCTGCGGCAGGAGCACCAACTTGAGCCACTAATACCGCAATGGGCTGGGTTCTCGGATCCGGTTCATGGGACTTCGAACAGCCCGCGAGGGGCAACAAAGCCGAGGCCAATGCTAATGCTCCAAATTTCATGGTGGTCACAGTTTTCTCACTCCAAAATGGTTGAGGTGCATTCAACTTCCCAGGGCGTCTTTGAACAGATTTGGTTGGCGCAGTGATGCCATCGATCCATGCAAATCTCTGAATGACGTGAGGCTTCAGACTCATGGCGTCCATCCTCCACCGAGTGCGCGGAAAGATCCGACCGCAGCTTGGGCTGCCGCTTCCTTGGCGAGTGCCAGATCGTCCCTCGCGACCAACAGCTGGCGGTCGGCATCGAGCACATCTGTCAGTCCAATCACTCCAGCCTGATATGCCTCCTGAGAGCGATCTCTCGCTCTTTGTAGGGCCGCTATTTCGCTGACGATTTCGTCTCGTCGAACTTCTGACTGAGCAAGAAGACTGAACGAGTCTTCGACATCTTCAGTGGCGCGGAGTATGGAGCTCCGGTATCGCAAGAGAGCTTCGGCGTTTGCGCCCTTCGCTTGTTTGACCTCCGCATCGACGCGAGCGTTCCACCGTGGCCGGCGTTCACCTCATTCAACCGGGAATCGGTTGCGATATGCGTCAAAGTAGGACTGTTCGGAGGGGTGCGTCCAATAAATGACGAAGGCTCTCTTATTCAGGAGAAGAATAAGAGAGCCTTTAGTAGATGCTTCCGGGATGTTCGGCGACCAGCAATCCAAGAGGACTAGGCACCCTGTTCTGATCGGCGGGAATCGCGTCGGAAGCAGCGTCCGTTCGCCGACTACCGATTCGGTGTCGGTTTGGCTACAAGGGATAAGATCTAGCGGATGTTGACAGCCTCTTTGGTGACTTCATGGCTGCTTCCTCTTGGACGACCACGGCGACGAGCGACGATCTGCTCCGGTGTGTGAACCCGCGCGAAATTGCCGCCCTTAGCTTGAGTGAGAGACTCGCGCAAGCCCGGCAACGCTTGATCCGCATCTTCTTCAATTGCGCGGACTACTTTGTCGATGTTCACCCTCTTCAATGTCTTCATCTTCCTCTTACCTGAGGCAATGGAGTCCAACCCATCTCTGAAGATTACTCGCGGCTAACGACTCCTCAGGCCATTAGGAGATCACCACTGGGGAGTTTCTGCGCGAGAACGTGTCGATTCTCCATATGGTGGATGACGACTTGTTCGGCGACGACATAGTCTGTCGAAATCTCATCCACGGCTTTGGCTACAGTCCGCTGATCCAAACCGGAATACCGCTGTTCGATCATGCGAGAAGGGCATAACAATTCTGCTGCAAACGCTCGTTGAAACTTCTGGCGATTCGTCATGGCGTTCGTTGCGGGAAGGATTCTTTCCTCCTGATCGAAACCCAGGTAATCACCTATCAAACGAGCTGTATCGAACCGACGTCCGTGGTCATGAGGGCGATTGAGTCGAAGTCCTAGTTTGCCAGGTAGCTTGCCTCGAACGCCTAAGGATAGCGGAGCGTTTGGGTTACTTTCCTTCAGCTTTAGAGGGGGAAGGCTTAGACGTTCTGCTAAGTCTTTGTCCAAGAGTGGACGATCCCCAAGTTCCCACTTATCACGTAATGCGTAGGCCAATGCCTGAGCCCGCTTCCAGGGCACCGCGTCCTCTGACTCCTTGGAGGTAACTGCTAGGCCCTCAATGTCACGAATATCCGCATATGTCTTCGTCTCGCTCGCCAGAATCCTCGATTGATCGAGAATCGAAGTTATTTCGTCGCTGTTCGATTCTGCAGCAATCTCTTCCGCAGCGTGCCAGCCAAAGCGCTTACCCCATTTCACGACAGCAGAGATTAGCCCATCATTCTCGTCAGGCTCAAGCCCCAGAAGAGCCTCTAAGCGCCGATGGGAGGAGTACTGTGGGTTTGTCCACTCTATGTTGAGATCTTTCCAAAGATCGTGAAGTTCGCCGTCCCGGATTCCGACGTTTGAAAGTCTTGCTAGAACGGCCTCAATAAACAATCGAGTGTTGCTCTCGAAATCTTCGACTGAGATGGATGAGCGAAAGCTATTGAGGAACCGGACAGGAGAAAACCCGTCATTGCCGGCACTCAGATGGCGTTTGCACTCAATCGCTATCTGAACACCATCCGAACCGCGAAAGATCAAATCTGGCCAGACGTACCCCTCACCAACAGCAGCTAAAGAATGAGACATCGCCCAACTATGGGGAAGCTGGGCGACGACAGGTTCTGTCTCGTACTTCAACCTCCACCAATTCATCAACAGCCATTTGGCTAGCGGTTCGGCTGAAACGCGAATGGAGGGACGAACGGTCTTAGCAATCAGATCCTCAACTTGGGTCGCCGAGACTGCTCCAACTCGAATCGAGATCTCCGCATGTGTGGCTAGCTCAGCAGAGGTGTTGGAACCAGGTCCAAGCCACTCGTCAACTGAAATGGAAAAAGTATCGCTCATAGCTTGGGCTCTTTGTTCCAACGCTCAATCACTTTCTTCGCGAGCGGATCACCATCGCCCATCGGATATCCATGATACGTGCCTACGTCAAGGTTATCTAATTGAGCTTCTAAAGGCACTCCGTTCGTGGTCACCGTCCAGATATTCTGCGGGAATTTTCCTCGAAATTGCTTCGAAATCAAGCCCTTGGCTACCCCCGCACGAAGAAGTTTCAGAGCGACCTTGACCTGAAAAATCTTGACGCCGTCGCAAAGTGTCTTGTCCGGGCGAGGTTGAGGGGGGGGAATAAGGCCGAAATCGCCAGGGCTCCGCTTGTGTAAGGGACTGCCGACATACCTGACCTCTTCTTCCAAATACTTAAGAAGGGCTGGGTCCGCGTGCTCGCTTATTGCCCGCTTCGGATTGTGCTTCCTTTTGCGCATTAGGTTATATACCTGAGCCACACCAGAATGGAGTGGGTCGTATCCGCGATCACACGGTCTGTCTGGACTCCATTGCGACGGTTAGGTTCTCCAGCGGAATCAGGTCGCCACGCTCGATGAACTCTATAGGCGCTTGGTTACCCAAGTGGCGATTAGGCGCGTTTAGGAAGATCCGTGCGTTTTTCTTCTGGCCAGCGTAGAGCTCTACGAAGGAAGTCCAGATACGGTAAAGGCGGCGCAGGTCGGGCTGCAGACTCGTTGCGTCGGGATGTTTCCGCACGCTTGGTGCTTTCCTTCCGATTGCCTCAGCGATGGTTGCCACTGGGAGATTCATGTCCCCAGCGATCCGGGCAGCGTCGAGACGTCCAGACTCAGGATTGAACAGAGCAGGATCGGCGTTATAGACGGCTTGGGTCGCCAAAATGGAGGGCACCTCTGCCTGTTATTCTACTGTCGCCTTTTGGTCTCGTCAAAGTATCGATGTCGTGTCTCTCGCCGGGTTGGAAATCCAAAGGTCGTTGGGTTTTCAACCCGGTTTCGACCCGAGCTAAAAACTCCCTCATCCTATTTTCAACAGCTTACGGCTACTTTGGGCTACTGATCGGGCCCTGTAACTCGTTGAAACTACGTTTCTGCCTCCTCTCATAACCCAAAGGTCGCAGGTTCAAATCCTGCCCCCGCAACCAATCAAATCAACAACTTACAAGCTGATTTCGATTGATGGCTCCTTCAGATTCACTCCCACTGACTCCCATTCGCAAAATCTACGTTCTTATCCGGTACTACGATTGCGGGCAGGCCGTTAAAGATAGCGCCACGCCGGCAGAACGGTTACACCGTCCTATTCGCCTTTACGCCGACGTGCCCGTATTGTCGGGTCAATTTTCATAATTGGCGGGAAATATGTAGCTTTAGCAATGTAACTCCCATTTGGATAGACACATCTCGAACGGCGACACAACAGTACCTAAGTACTTATGGAATTGACCCGCGATCCAAAGTCATCTTGTTAAATGAAGGCGACGTCAAAGCTCTCAAAATCGAAGCAACTCCCACCACCATTGTTTTGGACTCACATGGCAAAGTGGTATGGAGTTGGCGAGGTGTGATTGAACCCGGAGCAATGCGAGAGGTTCGAAATGTCTTGTCCAAACAAGCGAACGTAAGCAGCGTGCAAGTCCGTTAAGTGAGCGTACTCTCGAAGGAGCTGCGAGAGTACGCTCACGGAGAAACTCTAATTTGGAGATGGCTTCGTAATACTGTCGACGAACCAGACCGCTGTCTTCAGCTTAATGCTTTCTATCTTCATGCCAATGGCTCGTAGATCCCAGGGTACTGGAGCATCGACCTGTGGCTCAGTACTTGTTTCGGTCGACGAGTAAGTTATCGGTCGTAAGACGAATTTGTAGTGACTACGTAGGCCTGTCCCGTCTTCCAGAGGAAGCTTAGAAGAAACTGTGAGGAAATGAACGAGGGAAGACATGGACGTGTTGTAAAAGGTGTAGCTTCGCTCTCCGTTCTGCATCGACATGACAGCCCTAGCTCCGTCAGCCAGTTGTATTCCTTGATCACCAACTGGCATCTGTGAGCTTTCTTGCAGAGCTGAAGATTTTCTACCGACTCGAAGCGCATAGCCGGGAACAGTTGTATCCGAACTGTGGACGCGCAATTTGCACCGATCAATGAGGACCTCCCGAAGCATGTCTTGCAGGAGGGGAGAGGTCACCATGATTCCTAGATTCAATTTCTTCCATTGAGCTATATCGTTTGATGCTAGCTTCGCTCTGAAATCATATCGATCACTAGATACCCAAGAAGGAGCACCTTTTACGTCATCAAAGTGCTTGAAGTAAGGCGCAGAAGCATAAGCGAGAACAATGGTGTTCTGCAGCGGCATGCCGATGGCTTCGTAACCATCAGGCAAGATCGTTAGATGTGATTCCCGCGAGTCTGGTGGCGATGGGCGAATCGATACAACCTCGAACTTCAATGATTGTGTGATCTCAGCATTATTCTTCGTTTGTGCTAGTCCAGGTGTTGTTAGAGGGGCGCAAAGAGCCCCCGCTAAGAAAGCTTTCACCGCAGCGTGTAGCGAATGCTTCATCTAGTCTTCTCCAACATAACGTTGACTTACATGCAAGACGGTGGTGAAAAAAACATACAACGTATAGCACAGATATACCGGAATATATCGTTGCCGCGTAGATGTTAAAAGAAGATGGAAGAAAGTTTGGAATGCTCCTATGGCTTCTAAATCGTAGGAATTTATTGCCCTATCGAGCCAAAGCGCAGAGGTTTGGGTTACGGTGGGTTTTCATGCTGACGGGCTTTCTAGTCGAGATGCATGCATTCTTGAAACATAGTCAGCGTGCGGATTTTTCGTTTGCAGTTCCGGATCATGAGAGGAAGAACTTCGAGGAGTGGGCACGAACTAATCCTCGGAACCGTAATGATCGGCCAGTAGAAATTTATGGACGTGCACGCACAGTTGGCCGAGGACTGGACGCGATCGCTCCCGATATTTTGTTGAATCTCCATGGCCGAAGCGATGTCCTTTTGCGAATGCGCGATCGCGCATTGTCGCGCGCGTGATCGGTAAGGCCCTGGAAGTAGCGCGTGATGATGGAGGTAAGCTGTTCGCGGGTGGCACGCTTATCCACGGGGACAACTGTGTCAAAAAAGGGATCGTACGGAACCAGGTTCGTCAGATTGACGCGGTCGCTGTCGTCGAAATCGATTTCGACTTCGGTAATCTTACCGTCCTGCACCTTTAGGCGTGTGCCGATGTAGACAGGTTTACCTGCCGTTGTTTCTGCAGCGACGTGCTCGATGACGTTGCCTTGAACGGGATCGGTATATACGCCTTCCGACAGGATCTGCTTAACGCCCATCCAACGGCTCTGCGTGAGCGCGATGGCGACAGTATTTTCACGAATCTGCACTTTCGCACCGAGCCCAAGCTGGTCAGGCGTATGGGCAAGGATGCTGGCATTGAACTGCTTTGCGTGCTCCAGAAGACAGGCGCGGTCGCAGCTGGCGGCGGAGGCGAAAGGAGCCATCGACAGCATGACAACAGTTAGGATTACCAGCGACCATGCTGTGGATGCGTGTTGCGCCTTCAATTTGCGCCGCCATTCCAATTTGTCTGTTTTGCGAAGGCCTCAAAGGAGGTCGGCTGACGCCCCACCAAGCTCTCAGGAAAAGGTGCGATGCCGGCCGCGTGGCCAGCACGGACCACGCCGTACAACATCCCAAGATATGCCACCATGGGCTCGGGCATGCCGTATGATTGCGCACCTTCCGACATCTGTTCGGATGTGATCGCATGGTAGGTGATGGTGCGGCCGCTGGCGTCGCTAATGATCTTGGCCACTTCGTTGTGGTCGAGCGCCTCTGGACCGGTTAGATCGATTTCCTGTCCAGTGGCCTTCTGCTGAATCGCCGCAATGGCAACGGCGGCAATGTCCTTGACGGAGATGAAGCTGGTCTTGCCATCGGCAGCGGCGAGGAAGATTGCGTTCTGGCTCTGGATCGTACCGGCCTGCGGACCTTCGGAGAAGTTCTCGCTGAAGAAGTTGGGGCGAAGGATGGTGTAAGGCACGCCAGAGTCGATCACGAGGTGCTCGACGATGCGCATGGGTGCCTGTTCATTGTGGTTGACCCCAAAGGCAGAGATAAGCACGATCTGCTGAACGCCTGCATCCTTTGCGGCGGTGACGACAGGACCGAGCAGTTTAGGTGCGTTTGCATCTAGCGGGGGGGCCTGCAGCACAACGGCAGACGCGCCTTGTAGTGCGGGTACGATGGTCGCCGCGTCGGCGTAATCGAAGTGCACGGCTTCGGTGGCACGGTTGGCTCTGGTGGTATCGCGAACGGCTTGCCGTACCGATAATCCAGCATCGAGCGCCGCCGCTACGACCGCTTTACCTAACGTGCCTGTTGCGCCGGTTACCAAAATCCATCCATCCATGAGAATCTCTCCTAAGAGGATATTCGGAGGGTTAGAGCGTTTTCGCAAGTAGGTACATGTATGAGCCATAGGCACCTTTCGGAAACCACCCCCGCATGGAATGTATTCGACCGCGCCTGTCCGACCCGCCAGGTGCTCGACTGTATTGCCGATAAATGGACTGTTCTCATCATTCGCCGTCTTGCCGATGGAACGCTGCGGTTTGCACAACTCAAGCGCGCAGTGGATGGTATTTCCCAAAAGGTTCTAACGAGAACGCTGCGTGACCTGGAACGGGATGGCATCGTCACGCGCCGCGTCTACGCTAGCGTTCCACCCAAAGTGGAGTACACATTGACCGCGCTTGGGCGTTCGCTGTGTTCGCTGGTGGCAGAGATCTGCGACTGGGCCGAAGCAAACATCGAAGAAGTAGAGACTGCACGGAAGGCCTACTCCGGCAAAGAAAAAGGTTCGACGCTCAGTTCTCATCACTCCTGATAAACGCCGTCGTCTTCCCGTTCGCCACAGCTACTTCAATCTGTCTCAGCAGGTTTACTATCTGCTCCGGCTGATATCGCTTACCTCGTGCCATCTTGATCTCCTAGTCCAGTGTCTCTCTTAGTAACTGGTACAAATCAAGACGGGCAGACCAGAGGACACAGGCGCATCAGAACTGCTCGGAGACTGAGAAACCCCTACTGGTTTCATAGCTGGCACGGGCATTTATGCGTTAGGGGATGTTTTACTTCGCTGGCTTCTCCGGTCTAGGTGCGGGATGGGTTCTGTGTATTACGATCAGCGAATCGACAGAGTTGATTCACAATGAACTGCAATCCTTTTGTTCCATATATCCTTCAGGAAGGAATGGACGGTTCTAACTCGCCTGACCCTTCGGGCTGGATTTTTCTTGTGCTTTCAAACCACTCATAGATGCTCGGCAGGATGAAGAGTGTCAGCAGTGTGGAACTTATCAATCCACCGATAACAACTGTTGCTAAGGGTCGTTGTACTTCGGCGCCGATTGAGGTTGAGATAGCCATGGGAATAAAACCAAGGCTGGCCACAAGAGCTGTCATAAGGACAGGCCGCAGTCTCCGTCCTGCGCCGCGAAGTACCGCGCTGTCTATTGATTCTCCAGCATCTCGCAGTTGATTGATGGAACTCACCAGGACAACGCCGTTCAGAACAGCGACTCCGAGGAGCGCAATAAAACCAACCGATGCCGAGAGATTCAGATTGAGATGAAACATCCAAAGCGAAGCAATGCCGCCCACAAGGGCAAACGGCACATTCACCAGAATCAGGATCGCCTGCTTAATGGAGTGGAAGGTCATATAGAGCAGGCCGCACACAATGCCAAGCGCCAGCGGGATCACCAGTAGGAGACGCTGCATAGCGCGCCGCTGATTCTCAAACTGTCCGCCATACGTGATGGCGTAACCCGCAGGCAACTGCACGTTGCTTTCCACCTTCTGTTGCACTTCCGTTACGAAGCTCCCCAGGTCGCGCCCGCGCACATTCGACATCACAACGATGCGTCGCTGTCCTTCTTCGCGATTGATCTTTTCTGCACCGCGCGTCGCAGTTATCTCTGCCACTTGCCCGAGCGTCACGGTTTCTCCGCCGGGTGCGTGTAGTGGAATCTCCCGCATGGATGGAATATCGGTACGATATCGATCCGGCAAACGAAGTGCGATGGTGTAACGACGCTGACCTTCGATCACCTCCGAGATCACAGAACCGGAGGCGCCTGCTTCGACTGCCTGCTGAACATCTGCTACATTCAGGCCATATCTCGCAAGGAGGTCCCTGCGAATGACAACGCTAAGTTCAGCCACGCCTGAGTTGATTTCCATCTGTGCATCCGCTGCACCTCGTACCGCGTTGACCTGGCGCAGAACCCCTTGAGCAAGTGTGTCGAGTTTTTGAAGATCTTCGCCAAAAATCTTGATAGCCAGGTCGGCTTTTACGCCTGAGACGGTTTCATCAAGACGCATTGCCATTGGCTGCGTAAAGTCATAGTTGATACCGGGGATATGTGATAGCGCTTCATCCATTGCATTAATTAATGCTTCCTTGGTATGAAAGCGCGTCCACTTATGCATCGGCGTGAGTGCAACATATACGTCGCCCTCATTAATTCCCATGGCCTCGGTGGCAAAGTCAGGACGTCCGATCTTTGTCGTTACATCTTTAATCTCTGGAAAGCTTCTTAGTGTTTTTTCCACGCGCTTAGAGATCTCAATAGAGTCGGTGAGCGAGATACCGGGCAGTTTGCGTGTCTCTACCAGAATGGAACCTTCATCGAGGCGCGGCATGAATTCGGTTCCAATAAACGCCAGCGAACCGAGCGCAATCGCCATTACAACGACCATGACACTGACAACCGCGATGCGGTTTCGGATTACCCACGACAGTCCTCTAACGTAACGCTGGCTGAGGCGATCGATCCAATCGGTTGCGTTGAGTTTTTTCTTACGACTCAGTCCATTGCGAAAGACAAAGGAACTAAGTACGGGAATCACGGTAAGCGCAAGCAACAATGATCCAAGCAAGGCAGTGCACACCGTAATCGCCATTGGCCGGAACATGCGACCTTCCAACCCTTGAAGGAAAAGGATAGGAAGATAGACCGCGATGATGATGCCCACACCGAAGGCCATGGGGCGCGCCACTTCAAGACCGGCTGTGGTGATCGAGGTCATCACATCTTCTTCGTCTCCGTATTCGTGCATACGATGCACGGCGTTTTCAATCATCACAACTGCGCCGTCCACAATCATGCCGAAGTCAATGGCGCCCAGGCTCATCAGGTTCGCGCTGATGCCGAAAAGTTTCATGCCGAGAAAGCTGATGAGCAGTGATAACGGAATAATTGAAGCGGTAATAAGTGCGGCCCGAAAGCTGCCGAGAAACAGCAGAAGAACGACTGTGACCAGGATGAAGCCTTCAAAAAGATTGTGCTCCACCGTATGAATGGTGCCGTCGATCACATCGGACTGGTCGTAAAAAGGCTCGATTGTTATCCCCGGGGGCAGGTGCAGAGAAGCGATCTTCTCCTTGACCTGCTCAATCACTCTTTTCCCGTTCTCTCCCTTCAGCATGATGACCATGCCGGAGATAGACTCACCATTGCGCAACACCGCACCCTGTCGTGGCGCCGGGCCAATGCTTACCTCTGCTACATCTCGCAGAAATACCGGTGTGCCCTGATTGGCAAGGATAACGATATTGCCAATCTCTGCAACCGAGGATGTGCGCCCCAGTCCACGCAGCGTGTATTGCTCATAGGCGTGCTCTATATAGCCGCCACCAAAGTTGGCGTTGTTCTCTACGACGCGTGCAGCAACATCTTTTAGCGTCAAACCATACTGCTGTAGCAGAGCCGGGTCTACCTTGATCTGATATTGCTTTGTCTCTCCACCCCATGTATTCACATCGCTGACGCCCGGCACTGTGCGCAGCCACGGCTTGATCTGCCATTCCTGAATCTCTTTCAGTTGCATGGGACTCAGGCCGTTACTCTTCAGCGTGTATTGATACAGTTCGCCAAAGGCTGTCGAAGGCGGAGTCAGTACAGGTTGAATGCCGGCGGGCAGGGAAGGCGCTGCCTGCTGAAGACGTTCCGTGATCAGTTGGCGTGCAAAGTAAGTTGGCACTGCATCGTCGAACACCACGGTCACCATGGAGAGTCCAAGCTTCGAGAGCGAGCGCACTTCCAACTGGTTGGGCATACCCAACAGCGTGCGCTCAAGCGGATAGGTGACAAGCTGTTCCACCTCCGTAGGCGGCATCGACGGAGCATCGGTTACGATCACGACCTGGTTGTTGGTGAGATCGGGAAAGGCATCGACAGGGATCGTGTTGACAGCCCATCCACCGGCCGCAACCAGCACCACAACTCCAAGCAGCATGCTCCAGCGATGATACAGCGCAAAGGTGAGAATCCTGTTGAACACGATGAGTCAGTCTCCCTGCATCGATGCTTTGAGGAATTGTGATTTCAGCAGGAAGCTGCCTTGTGTAACAACTTCTTCGCCCGCATGCACACCATCGGCGAGTACAACTTTTCCGTTCACCGAATCCCCGGTCTTCACTGGTCGCAGAGCGAAATGGTCTGAAGACGTACGGACAAACACAACATCCTGTCCATTGATCTGCTGTATGGCTTCGGGTGAAATCGCAATCACTGGCCGCGTTTCTCCCACGGCGATCTGAGCAGTCGCCAGCATCTCCGGACGAAGAACAGACTTAGGATTCTCAAGTTCAATTCGCACCTGAAGCCGTCGGGTCGTTGGATCGAACGCCTGCCCCATGTTGCTGACGTAGCCTGCGAATCGTTGCTCAGGCATACCGGGCAGTGTGACCCAGGCCTTTTCTCCCGTCTTTAATTGGCCAAGAAATTCCTGACCGACAGAGGCAAGCATCCATAGATGCTTCGTATTTCCAAGAACGAAAATATCGCTGGCCGGTTCCACCGTTGTGCCCGGAGTCGCATTCTTTTGCAGCACATAGCCACTCGCGGGCGCGAGAATCGGAATCAGTTCCGCGGCTTCCGCATCTGCATTGGGTGGTAAATCCGCAGGAATACCAAGGTTCTCCTCCAGGTGCGTTTTGCTGCGAGTTACATTGGTCAAACCGTTTTCCAGCGCGGTCCGTGCGTTTACCAGTTCCTGTCGTGCCTGCTCTGTCTGTTCCACAGAAGCGGCTCGCAAAGCATACAGCCGTTGCATCCTGTCGTAGTTCACCTGCGCCAGGGCTTCAGCCGAATTCAACCTGTTTCTTTCCGCCAACGCCATGCTGTATTCCGCACGTGCTTCGTGTACGTCGTGGCTATGCATGCGTGCCAGCACGGCTCCTTTGCGCACATAATCGCCAAGGTTGGCGTACACATGTTCGATACGGCCCGTGGTTAAAACGCCAACATGCCAGCTTTCGTTATCCGGGAGTGCAATCTTGCCCGGAAACTGAAGCAGGGAAGGTTCCTTTTCGGCTACGAGCTTTGTCGTGGCGATGATGCCGCGCTGTTCTGCGACCGAGAGAACAGTCTCCGCACCATCGGAGGTATTCTTCGAAATTGCCGAAGCATCCGCTCTTGCGCTCTGCCCCGCCTGGTCCGAGCCATGACAGCCGCTGATGAAGCATGCGCCTGCCAGCACGGCTGCAAGTATCCGTGTTCTGTTGGCGGCCCAACGTGATTCCAGTGGTGCTTTGTGCCATCTCATCTCAGCTTGTCGTTTCTTTTTCGTTTCCGTACTCACGGCTCCAGACCTTCCGCATACTCCAGAGAAAGAACACTCTGGTGATAGCTCCCCAGCGCTTCAGCCCATGAGGTCTGTGTATCTACGCGCAGGCGCTCAGCGTCCAGCAACCGCAGCAGGTCGCTTCCACCCTCGCGATACGCGGCCCGCGAGATATTCGCAATATCGACCGCCTGATCGACTAACGGTTGATAGTGTTCTACAACCTGGCGTCGCCATGTTTCATAGGACTCACGCGCCAGAGCCAGGTCGTTCGCGCTCTGTTGTTGTGCGGCACGCAAGAGTGATTGCCTTGCTTCCATTTCCGATTGCGCAGCTGCCACCGCACCCTGGTTGCGATCGAAGACCGGCAGGTTTACCTGGAAGCCTGCAATCATCGTGTTCAGGCCCGTTGTGCGTTTGTATCCGAGCAGCGTATCGATATCCGGTCGCCCCTGCGCCTTCTGCGCCATAAGGTTCGCACGCGCTGCATCCACTGCCTGTTGCGCCAGTCTCACTTCAACGCGCTCTGTATTCGGTATGCTGTTTGCGGCAGGTTCCTGGGGCGTATTCAGTGCATCGAAGGACTCCGTCAGCTTCCAGTTATCGGCAACGTTCATGCCCATCTCGCGTGCCAGTTTTTGTTTGGCCTGTGTCTCCGCGAGCTGGCTTCCATCGGCATTGGCTTCGGCGCGTGCCTCCTCCAGGCGAACACGCAGCAGATCGACAGCCGCAATCTTTCCCTCGTTAAATCGCTTCTGGTGATAGTCGAGAATCTCGCGATAGTAGCCGACATTCTGCTGTGCCAGTGTGCGCAGATACTGTAGCCGCAATGCGTCCCAATATGCTTGCGCCACGCGAATCTCAATAGAGCGTCTCTCCTGCTCCAGCGCGAGCTGCGCATGGCGAATCCCGCTATCGGCCAAGGAGATGCGCGCACCCCTTCGGCCCGATATCTCCAGAACCTGGCTGGCATACGCATAGGTATCGACTCCCTGCGAGAAATCAATGCCAGGAGCCAGGTTTTCCGATTGATAAAACAGACGAGGATTGGGGAAAATCCCGGCCTGGCGACGAAGCTGAACGGCAGATTCCTCTCCCCGGGCCGCGGCTTTTAACTCCTGTCGATTGCTCAGTGCGGATTGAATTGCGCTGTGCAGCGAGAGTTCGTGTTGTTCCGTATTTTGAGCCAGTATGCAGACAGGAAGAGCAGTTCCAAGAACAGCAGTAGAGAGCAACCGATAGGTGATAAAGCGGTTCATTGGCTCCTGTAAAAATGTAATCGAATCGAAGATCTGAAGTGTATTCAGCGTATAAGAATCGTACCCGGCGGCATCAACGTGTAGGAAGAGGCTGGAGAGATATTTTGTCTTAGTGTCGGCGTTCCAGCCCGCATCTTAAGCTTGGCTTCATCTTCGATTAAAAACTCAGCCGCGCAATTGTGCTTTCGCATGGATATTGTGTTGCGGCCTTCAACGGAACGCTCATCTCATCGCGTTTTGGCATAGCGCCCACAGCACAGCCAGGACGGTTTAATGCAGGCATGCATCCACCGGTCTGGTGACCGACTGGTGGGATCAAACATGATGAATCTGAAACCGACACGGCCCCAACATTCAGAAAGCGGTAAACGTGCATGCAGGGAAAAGCCAGAGAAATCGTGGGAGGTGGAAATCTGCTTGACAGTTTTTTCTGTATCTCGATAGTATCCGAGCGAAATGAGACGTCTCACCAATGGCCCCCGCAATCGGATAACACCGGATTAAAAAATGACGCGTGATACGGCAGAGAAGAGCACTTTTCTCTGTAGAAATTGCCGGGGTCCTGGCTGATCGTACATCTGACAGCTTTACTTTTCGGGAACACTAACAGGGAGAGAGGAATTTTATGAACAGATCGATCGTCGATGCAGCAGTCCAAGAGGGAGAAGGAATCCTGAGGCTCGCTCCCTGCTGGGTGCCGCGTTCGTTCATGATTCCGGGACGCAGGCTCAGGCTTCATCCGGATGATTTGTACGCGTTTGGCGGCAACCGTGGCGGCATTAACGAGCGCTGGTTTTCGTCGACGACGAAGGCTTCCAACGGCCCCGACACGCTGCCCGACGAAGGTCTCAGCTACGTGGTCACGACCAACGGCGACAAGTTCCTCCTCAAGGACGCTGTGGAAGCCGCAGGGGACACGCTGCTTGGCGCGGACGTCATGAAGCGCGAAGGCGGATGGAACCTGCTCTGCAAGTTCTTCGACAACATGGGTCCCATCCCTCACCACATGCACCAGACCGATGAGTTTGCCAAGCGCGTGGGCCAGAAAGGCAAGCCCGAGGCGTACTACTTCCCGCCGCAGTACAACCAGATTGAAAACAACTTCCCGCACACCTACATGGGCCTCGAGCCGGGCACCACGAAAGACGACATCCGTGGCTGCCTCGAGCGCTGGAACCAGGGCGACAACGGCATCCTCAAGTTTGCCCGCGCCTATAAACTGATTCCGGGTGAAGGCTGGCAGATCGATCCGGGCATCCTGCACGCTCCCGGTTCGCTCGTAACTTACGAGCCGCAGGTCAACAGCGATGTATTTGCCATGTTCCAGTCAGAAGTAGAAGGCCGCATCGTCGGCTGGGAACTGCTGACGAAGGACGTACCCGCCGAGAACAACAAGGACATCGACTACCTGATCGACATGCTCGACTGGGATGCGAACGTGAACCCCGAGTTCGCCAAGTCGAACAAGACCCACCCGAAGGCCGTCAAGTCCGAGGACGAAATGAAGGCCGCCGGATACCGCGAGGTCTGGATCACCTACGGAACGCCGTACTACTCGGCCAAAGAACTCACCGTTCTGCCGGGCCAGACAGTCACCATCAAGGACGCAGCGGCCTACGGCCTCATCGTCACGCAGGGCCACGGCAAGCTGGGCAAGCACACCATCTCCACGCCGTCGATGATCCGCTTCGGCGAACTCACCGAAGACGAGTTCTTCGTAACCGCCGATGCAGCCAGCAAGGGCGTGGTCATCAGCAACCATAGCTCTGGCCCGCTGGTCATCCTCAAGCACTTCGGTCCGGGCAACCCGGACGCAGCTCCACTGTTGAAAAAAT